>FSVH01000143.1_pt1 | contig 88027 bp, 61 predicted proteins | sample 1637631 | NCBI WGS metagenome assembly FSVH01 (sample SAMEA3914814, study PRJEB12502) | metagenome | biome: forest; material: soil | place: USA | collected 2011-09-16 | depth 0.1 m | reverse complement strand
GTAACTAGGACCACGGTCCAGATCAGAGCCAGTCCCCGTTCTAAGTGATTAAGGTCAGAAGGAATAGTGATCGCCACGGGAGCCACAGCAAGACCCGCCGCTGAGCATAATAGGGACTGATCAAGGCGAACTCAAGACGCATGACGATGACACATGACGATTTTGGGCACAAATAAGCTTTTCAAAGCCGCCTAAATCGATCATAAGGGCGCCATTGTCATTGGGGAGTAGCCGCCTTCCGGTTGGAAGGGATCACGTCAACATAATTGGAGCGCCGCTCCATGGTGTGATCAACGAAGCCCAGCTTCGTCAGGCGAGACCTTTGGCCATGCTGCGATTGCCTTTGCCGGGCAAGCCGCTGCATTGCGCCATTGGATCTTCTGCTTGCCCGGCCCCGTGTGACCTTATGCTCCTGACTCTTCTGCTCTTTTTCGGCTCCGCCATCGCCATCTATCTGGCCTGCGAATTCTTCGTCAACAGCGTCGAATGGTGCGGCAAGCACATGAATCTCGGCGCCACCGCCGTCGGTTCCGTACTGGCGGCCTTCGGCACCGCCCTGCCCGAAAGCGCCGTCACCTTCATGGCGGTCGTCTTCGGCAAGACCGCCCAGCAAAAGGATATCGGCGTCGGCGCGGCCATGGGCGGCCCCCTCGTGCTGGCCACTATCGCTTACGGAGTCGTCGGCCTCGCGTTCTGGCTCAACCAGCGTAAACGTCGCCAAGCCGCTCAGAAGAACGGGGCGACGCAAGGCCAGATGAGTCACGCCGTAGCTATCGACGCCAAACGCCTCGGCCGCGATCAGCTGAGCTTTCTCGCCATCTTCGCCGTCAAGGTCACGCTCGGACTTGTTGTCTTCGCGTATAAACCCTGGCTCGGCGTCCTGTTTCTCGCGGCCTATGCTATTTACGTCTGGCGCGAGATCAATACCGCCGAAACCAGCGAAGAAGAGGAAGAGCTGGAACCGCTGAAAATCCGACCAGGCAATCCGAACCTCGCCTGGGCCGGCTTGCAGGCTGTGCTGGCGCTCGGTGTCATCGCTTTCGCCTCGCATATCTTTGTCTCGCAACTGGAAGCGATCGGCGAAGGCCTGGGCATGGCCCCGCATCTTGTCGCCCTGTTGCTGTCGCCCGTCGCCACCGAACTGCCGGAGACCATGAACGCCATCATCTGGGTACGTCAGGGCAAGGAACGGCTGGCGCTGGCCAATATTTCCGGCGCCATGATGATCCAGGCAACCATTCCCAGCGCACTCGGCATCTTCTTCACGCCATGGCGCTTCGATACCGCCCTGCTGGTTTCCGGCATTGTCACTGCCCTGGCCATTGTCGTGCTGTGGCTGATGTTCCGCAAGGGCAAGGTCGATAGCCGCGCGCTGGCCGCCATCGCTCTGCTCTACAGTCTGTTCGCGGCCTATATGCTGTTCGGGAAAACGCTCGGCCTGCCCTGAAGGCGTATCGCTAAAGCAGGGTTGCGGCCATCGGCAAGACGGGCGGAATGGCCGCTTCCACGTTCAGCAGGCTGTCCTCGAAATCGACGAGAATGTCGGCGAATTCCTGCGGCGTCAGGCGCATATGCGCCATGCGCGCCCCCATGCGGTAGGTCCAGAATGAACCGATATGGCTGAGAATGCCGATGCTTTCTCCCAGATCGAAGAACATTTTCGGGCCATCGAGCAGGAACCGGCGGAAGGGTGCGGGCTCCGCCCCCTGGGTCAGCGCCTGATAGGCTTCGTCATAGACTTTCAGTGTCTTGCGGGTCGAAACAATGGCGGCGATGATCTTCTTCGCCAGCCGGGGCCGGACTTCGGCGAGATATTCGCGCGTGCCGGCATCGGCAGGCCCCATGGTGCGATAGGTCTGCAACCCGTCGACCACCTGCTTGATATCGGCCTGAAGATGCGTCTGCCGCCATTTGAAATAGAGAAAGCCGCGCCACGAGAACATACCCTCGGCAAAATCGCCGTCGCTCATGCGGAAGGTTTGCTTGAGCGGATCAAGATCGCTGTCGAGATTATTGGCGAGAATTTTTGAGGTCAGTTTCATCGCCGCCGCTTCCATGCCGGCACCGAATGCCGTCATAACCAGTCGTTCGATTTCCTCGTTGGCGAAACCGACCATTTCACTCAGATCGTGCGGCGAAATCTTCAGGTAGCAGGGGTCAGGCCGAAAACCGAAACGCGCAAGATGTTCGCGCACGAGAAAAGGATCGAGGGAGGGAATGCCGTCCAGATGTTGAAGGATCTGAAGATCGAGGTTACTGGCCAGGTTTTCATCATTGAAGTACGAGCGGGTAAAATTGACGAAGCCGGACTGATTGACAAAGATCGACCGGCCGCCCAGGCGCAGGTCGCTGGCATCGAACGGCAGGATGATCTTGGTGGCCGTGCGGCGCGGATGCGCGAACAGTTCGCGTTCGGAAGGCCGCAGGGTATGCTTGATCACCAGAGCTTTGTTAAGCTGGGAATTGCGAAAAAACGGACTGCCGGCATAGCCATCGCTGCGACCGCTGGTGGCAAATATCTGCGACAGGTTCAGTACCCGGCTGGTAGATGCCGTTTCGCCGAGATTGGCCAGGTTGCGAACGTCACGCGCGCTTTGCGGGCCTGTTTTACTGTAGGATGCCGCCCCCGCGTGCATGTGAATGAACTTTCTGCTCAGAAATAGCTGGGGCTTTTTGCCGCCAGGCTATAGGATACTCAACTGGGCCTGACCGTAGTCAAAAACAATTAAGACCTTATAAATTTTCCATAAAGACGTTGCGCAAAATGGCTTCACCTTCCTCAAAACCGGATGACGCCTGCAAACAGTCACCCGGTATTTTTACACCAGTGATTGACCGTGCCCGCTGCGAGGGCAAGGCGGATTGCGTGGTGATCTGCCCTTATAATGTTTTTGAACTGGATATCCTGCCTGCGGAAGATCGCGCCCCCTTAAGCACACTGGCAAAGATCAAGGGCTTCGTGCATGGCTGGAAGCAGTCGTTCGCCGTCAATGCCGAGGCCTGCCGGGCATGCGGCCTGTGTGTATCGGCCTGCCCGGAAAAAGCGATAACACTCGTGCGCGCTTCCAGCGGCGATTGAATCGCCGTTGGCAAGGGCGACCGCCCGCCCGAGCTTATGCGAGGAGCCATGCGGCGCTTGAGCTGAAAAGACTCTAAGACCGCAAGGTCTTAGGAAAAGTCCGCATCGCTGAGCGTTTCACCCGTCGCCTCTTCCGCTGCCTTGGCGACCGGCACGTCCCGCGAGCGCAGCGGGGGTTCACGCATCGACCACAACGCCAGAAAGGCCAGGCCCATCAAAACCGCCGCGCCTATAAATATCGGCTTGTAGATGCGCGCCGGATCGCTGACATGGCTCAATGTATCGGCCGACAATATACTGGCAGATTGGGCCTCATTGAAGCTGCCGCCGAGCAGGGCATACAGTTCACCAAAAAGGATGGCGCCGAATACCGCCACCAGCAGTGCGCCGCCCAGGGATCGGAAGAAGTTCATCACCCCCGTGGCCGTCCCCATTTCGTGGCGCTCGACGGCATTCTGCACCACGACAGTCGCCACCGGGAAGGTCGAGCCGACCGCCGCATTGGCGAAGAACAGGCCGCCGATATAGGCCCAGATGTTCAGCCGATCACCGATCATGGCCATGCCGGCATAGATCACCATGCCCACGAACAGGCCGATCATCGGCAAAAGCTTGTACCCCTTACCCTTGCCGCGTGCCATCATCTGGCCGGACAGGATCGAACCGCCGACCACGCCGAGCGCCAGTGGCGTCATCACCATCCCCGCCTGTGTTGCGCTCATGTGGTAGATCAGTTGCACGTAAAGCGGGTTATAGGCGCCGACCGACATCAGCGATCCCATGCTCAGGGTCGAGACCAGTATGGCGCGCACAATGACGCCGTCCCGGAGGATGCCTGTCGGGATCAGCGGTTCGGCCGCGGTGCGCAGGCGTAAGCCGAACAACACCCAGAAAACCATTGAGACAATATAGACCGCCCAGACCGGCACCCCCAGCAGCACAGCCCCGCGCGTATTGATGGCCAGCATCAATATGATTGCCGCGGCTGCCATCAGGGCCGCTCCCAGCCAGTCGATGCGGTGCGGACGCTCGTACCGCGGCAGCTTCATCAGGCCGCGCGACACGATCCACAGCGCCACGGCCCCAACCGGCAGGTTGACCCAGAAGATCGACTGCCAACCCAGATGTTCGGACAGTATGCCGCCAAGGATCGGGCCGCCCAGGCTGGACGAGGTAAAGACTGCCGCGAAGATCCCCTGGATGCGGCCGCGTTCGCGCGGCGTGACGATATCGGAAATCACCGTCTGAACCAGCGACATCAACCCCCCGCCGCCAAGGCCCTGCACCGCGCGCGCGGCGATCAGAACATACATGTTGGGCGACAGGCTGCACAGCAATGAGCCGACAAGGAAGATGCCGATGGCCATCAGCAGCGTCGTGCGCCGTCCGATAATGTCAGCCAGCTTGCCATAAAGCGGCGTTACCACGGTCGATGACAGCAAATAGGCTGTGACCATCCATGGCAAATGCTGCACATCACCCAGCTCGCGCCCAATGGTCGGCAAGGCGGTCGAAACAATGGTCTGGTCCAGCGCCGCCAATAACAGCACGGCCATCAGGCCGATAATGATGCGCTGGACGTCTTTCGGGTCCAGGGCGGCAAGGGCGCTGGGTGGAGCGGCAGGTGGTGGAGTCATCTGAGTCGCCTCGTTATTTCGATTTACAGACTGTATTATTTTATTGACGCATGCAAGACGGTATATGGCTCAAGACGGTATTATAGCTTCTGACGCGACTTGACGTATGGGGGCTTTTCATCAGACATAGGGCAGCAAAAAAACAATATATAACCGTTGGGAGTTGCCTGATGAAACGTCTCGTCACCGCCTTTGCCGTCGTTGCGGCCTTAAGCGTCTCTACCGCCCATGCCGCGCCGGATATCGCCGGACAGATGGTCAATCATCCTGCCGCCGACCAGTGGCATATCCTGGGCACCGGCGAAAAGCATGAACTGGTGAAGGACAGCACTGTCCGCGGCGGAACCGCGTTTCAGGTGACCTCGGCGGGCGCGGGAACAAATCCATGGGATATCCAGGCCGGCATATCCAATTCCAAGGCCATCAAAAAAGGTGACGTCATCCTGCTGGCCTTCTGGGGCCACACCGTGACCCCGGCCAACGCCACCATTCCCGCCGTGATACAGCAATCCGCCGCCCCCTATACCCGTATTGGTGAACAAAGCCTCACCCTGACGGCCGACTGGCGGCTGCATTATGTCAGCGCCACCGCTGACCAGGACTATCCCGCCGGCACGCTCGGCGTCAGTGTGCAACTGGCGACCGGTGCCCAGACCGTGGGGCTCGGACCGGTCTTTCTGCTCGACTTCGGCCCCGGCTATAACCCGAAATTCCTGCCGCGCAATATTCCGTAAAAAGATCATTGTTACTGCAAACGTTATCAGTGCGCTTCCTGTTCCAAAGCCCGTTTTTTCGCTTTGGAGACGCCGGAATTCGTTTATAAACAGCCCAAGCCAGTACGATCGTCTAGTATCGTGATTTCGAAGTTCGCATAACCTCGATATCAGACACCGGCGAACTTCGAAATCAAAACGATACTAGCATCGTCAAGTTGCTGGTGTCCGTTTGATCCTGAAATTCGTTAATGCCTGATATCGAATTTTGCGAATTTCAGGATCAAACGGACACCAGGGATCGCAATAATACGCGGCGCCGCCAAAGACGCCCTGCCTTAACATCTTGGGAGATACCTTATGACCTCACTTCGTCCGGCCGCATTCGGCCCGCGACTTCTGGCGACCACAGCCTTGCTTGGCGCATTGGCGCTGACGCCTGCCGTCCACGCCCAGACTACCAACGCACCGCCGCCCGCCGCTGCCATCCGCACCGACGCACCGACGGATAAACCCTGGATGGATACCAGCCTGAGCGCCGAAGCCCGCGCCGACCTGATCCTCAAGGACATGACCCTCGCCGAAAAACTGCAACTGACCTTCGGCTATTTCTCGACCGACCAGAAATGGCAAGTCACCCCCATCAAGAATTACGTCTATCCCACGGAAGGCCTGCCCGATTCCGCCGGTTTCGTGCCCGGCATTCCGCGTCTTGGCATCCCCAACCAGTGGCAGACCGACGCCGGCGTCGGCGTCGCCACCCAGCGCTCGCCCAATCCACGCCTGCGCACCGCCCTGCCCTCCGGCATCAATACCGCCGCCACCTGGAACCCCGCAGTCGCCGAAGCCGGCGGCGCCATGATCGGCAATGAGGCCTTCCTGTCGGGTTTCAACGTGCAACTGGCCGGCGGCATGGACCTGCTGCGTGAAGCGCGCAACGGTCGCAATTTCGAATATGGCGGTGAAGATCCCCTGCTGGCCGGCATCATCACCGGTCACGAGATCAAGGGCATCCAGTCGCAGCACGTCATCTCGACCCTGAAGCACTTCGCCTTCAATGATCAGGAGACCAACCGCAACCAGATGGACCACCAGATCGAGGACAAGGCCGGGCGTGAATCCGACCTGCTGGGTTTCCAGATCGCTTATGAAACCGGCAATCCCGGTTCGGTCATGTGTTCCTACAACCGCGTCAACGGCTTCTATGCCTGCGAAAACGACTGGCTGCTCAATCAGGTCCTGAAAACCGACTGGGGCTTCAAGGGCTACGTCATGTCCGACTGGGGCGCGACGCATTCGACCACGCAAGCCGCCAATGCCGGCCTCGACCAGCAATCCGGCTGGGCCTTCGACCGCTCACCTTATTTCGCCGGCGCCCTGCACGAAGCCGTCAATAACGGCTATGTGTCCGAGGCCCGCGCCAACGACATGGCCAAGCGTATCCTGTGGGCCATGTTCGAGGTCGGCCTGTTCGATCACCCGGTAAACGGCGATCAGGCCATAACCATCGACTATGCCGCGCATGGCAAGGTTACACAGACCGATGCCGAGGAAGGCATGGTCCTGCTGAAAAATACGGCCGGTTTGCTGCCGCTCAGCAAGACCGCCAAATCGATCCTGATCGTCGGCGCCCACGCCGATGTCGGTGTGCTTTCCGGTGGCGGCTCGTCGCAGGTCTATCCGATCGGTGGTTCGCCGGTGCCGGATGAATTTGCGCCCAATGGCTTCCCCGGCCCGAAGACCTGGTATCCGTCATCGCCGATGAAGGGCATTCAGGCCCGCACCTCGGCCACCGTCACCTTCCTTGACGGCAAGGACGTGAAAGCCGCCGCCGCCGCCGCGAAAAAGGCCGATGTTGTTCTGGTCTTTGGCGAGCAGTGGACCGGTGAGGGCATCGATGCGCCCGATCTCAACCTGCCCACTTTAGGCATTCCTGGTGGCCAGGACGCCCTGATCTCGGCCGTCGCCAAGGCCAACAAGAAGACCGTCGTCGTGCTGCAAACCGGTGGTCCGGTGGTCATGCCGTGGCTGTCTCAGGTCGGCGCCGTGGTCGAGGCCTGGTATCCCGGCACCAATGGCGGCGAGGCCATCGCCCGAGTCCTGACCGGCGAGGTCAATCCCTCCGGTCACCTGCCGGCCACCTTCCCCGCCTCGCTCGACCAGACTCCACGTCCGATCCTCGAAGGCGATCCGAAGCTTGACGCCGACTCGCACCCGATGAGCAATTACAACATCGAAGGCGCCGCGGTCGGCTACAAGTGGTTCGACAAAAAAGGCCTGAAGCCGCTGTTCCCGTTCGGCCATGGCCTGAGCTATACCACCTTCGCCCTGTCCGGCCTGACCGCCTCAGCCGATGGCAAGGGTCTGAAAGCCAGCTTCTCGGTGAAGAACACCGGCGCCGTCAGCGGCAAGGAAGTGGCGCAGGTCTATGTGGCGGGTAACGGATGGGAAGCCCCCAAGCGTCTCGGCGCCTTCAAGAAGGTCGAGGTCGCACCGGGTGAAAGCCAGTCAGTCTCGGTCACGGTCGATCCGCGCCTGCTGGCCACCTATGATTCGGCCAGCAAGACCTGGAATATTGCCGCCGGTGATTACAAGGTAATGCTGGCGACCTCGGCCGCCGACATCGCCCAGACGGTCACCGTGCATCTCGATGCGCAGACCCTGAACGTCAAAGGGGAATAGAGTCAAGGCTCTATTCTTTTGTCTTTACGCACTTTTTAATCCGAAAAGTGCGTAACACTTTTCGGAAAGTGCTTGTAATGCTGCGCTTTGAGGTCACGACCGACACGGCAAAGATCGATTTCGACGCCGTGTATCGTTGCCTCAACGCAGAGTCCAATTGGCCGGCAACTGAAAGTGAGGGCATTCCACGCGACCTGTTCGACAGGGCGATGCGGAATGCTCTTTGCTTTGCGGGAAATCTCGCCAGTGAACAGATCGCCTTTGCCCGCGTGATCACCGATTACGCCACCTTTGCCAACCTCATCGATGTCTATGTCGTGCCGGAATATCGTGGCAATGGCTACGCCACGCGCCTGCTGGAACAGGTCTTTGCCCATCCGGCTCTGCAAGGCCTGCGTCGCTTCACACTGGCGACACGCGACAAGCATGGGCTATATGAGAAGTTCGGCTTCCATGCGCCCATCCTGCCTGAAAGCCTTATGGAACGCTATTGCCTGGATATCTATAAGTCATGACTCGCTGGCTGATCCTTCTCTGTGCCTTTTTCATCGCGCCGGCCGCATTGGCGGAGGATTACCAGAGTTCGTCGCCACGCCAGCCAGCGATCGAAAAGGACTGGGGTCAGTGGCTGGGGCCCTATCGCGCCGGTATCGTCGCCAAGATGGGCGAGGATTTCGGCGAGCAATATATCTATGCCGCGCAGAATGCCGCGCTAGAAGCTCCTTTGGCCGCCCCCGCCGCCGGCGAACAGCGCGTGGTCTTTCTGGGCGACTCCATCACCGATCGCTGGAACCTGGCGAAATTCTTCCCCGATAAGCCCTATGTCAATCGCGGGATCGGCGGTCAGGTCAGTCCGCAGATGCTGGTGCGATTCCATGCCGATGTTGTGGCGCTCAAACCGAAAGCCGTGGTGATACTGGCCGGCATCAACGACATTCAGGGCGCGCTTCAGGTCGAGACCGAGGCCCAGATCGCCGCCAACTATACCGCCATGGCCGAGATCGCCGAGGCCAACGGCATCAAACCGATCTTTACCCTGCTGATGCCAGTCAACAACTATACGCCCAATGCCGTCACCATGCTGGAAGACCGCAAGCCGGAACGCGTGGCCTGGCTCAATGCCTGGCTGTCCGGTTTTTGCAAGGCGCATGGGTATGGCCTTATCGATTATGGTCCACTGCTGCGCGACGACAAGGGCCTGCTGAAGGCGGAATATACGTCTGATGGCATCCATCCGAACGACACGGCCTATGCCCTCATGGCGCCGGTGGCCGAACAGGCGATCGAGACGGCTTTGAGAAAGTAAATCCGGCGCATCTTGAGCCGTATGATAAAGCCTGTTAGCGTCACGCGACGACAGGGGAATTACAACCATGGGATTTGATCGTATTGCTACCGCCGCCGATCAGGCTGAGCGTATCGCCCGGTTGCGTCTGGCGCGCACGCAGCGCATCGGACCGGTCAATTTCGCTCAGTTGATGCAGCGTTTCGGCACCGCCACCCGAGCGCTGGAAGAGTTGCCACAGGTCGTCAAACGCACTGGTGGCTCCCTGACGCCCTACCCCCAGGCGAAGCTTGATGAAGAACTGATCCGCGCCGAGGCCGCCGGCGCCCGCCTTATTGTGCTGGGGGACGGCGACTACCCCGCCTTGCTGAAACAGATAGACGCCGCTCCGCCGGTTTTGTGGACCCTGGGACCGATCAGGCCACGCAAGAAAGCCGTCGGCATTGTCGGGGCGCGTAATGCCTCCGCTGCCGGTCAGAAGATCGCCCAGACCCTGGCCCACGAACTGGGTGAAGCTGGCTTTCATATTATTTCCGGACTGGCGCGCGGCGTCGATACCCGCGCTCACGAGATGTCATTGAAAACCGGTACGGTGGCCGTGCTCGGCGGCGGGGTCGATGATATCTACCCGCCCGATAATCGCGGCCTTTATGAGCAGATCCGCGAACATGGCCTGCTGATCTCGGAAAGCCCGGTCGGCCATCGCGCCACGGCCTCGGACTTCCCCCGCCGTAACCGGATCATTTCCGGCCTGTCGCTTGGCACTATCGTTGTCGAGGCTGAACTGCGCTCCGGTTCGCTGATCACTGCCCGCCTCGCCGCTGAACAGAACCGTGAGGTCTTCGCCGTACCCGGTTCACCGCTCGATCCGCGCTGCCGCGGCACCAATGACCTGCTGCGGCAAGGCGCCAACCTGTGCGAAAGCGCCGAGGACATCATTCGCGTTCTGGAGGCTCAAATGGGCTTCAACGCCCCTGAAACGCTCGAACGGGAAGGTACTGAACAGGAAGACACTATGCTCGAAACAGCGGTCCCCCCGCGCAATGAAGATGATATCGCCCGCATCAGCCGCAGCCTGCTGGATCTGATCAGCAGCACGCCTGCTCATCGCGATGACTTGCTCCGCCTTTGCGGCGCGCAAACCTGGATCGGTCTCGCAGCGCTTAGTGAACTGGAGATCGCCGGACAGATTACCGTCGATGAAGGCGGTTTTTATAGCCGCTTCTGATTGCGTTCGTTGTCAAGGCCATTCGGGGAAGCGATTCCCTCGTTTGGCGATTTTTCACCGATGCCGTGGGCCGTCAGGAGCGCCTGACGGAGATCGTGTCCCAGCGTACCGCAGCCGGCGCGTTCGGCCATTTGCGCGAGTTCCTGGGCGATTTCGGTGATATAATCGAGCACATCGCTTTGTTGATGTGTTAGATTATAAGCGCTTTTACCTGAGGACGTTGACATGTAAAATACTCCGGCCAATGACATAGTTAATGTGTATCACTGATTGTATTTAAAAAACTATCAATTTTAAATTGTAATGGGGATTTATTTTATAAGCGTTGACAGAAAACAATTCGGTCAGCATGTATGCCCCCTGTTCCTTGACCATCCGGCCGACCGCGACACTTGATTAATCGGCACGGCGCATGATCTAAGGGCTGCGTTTGTCGCCACCTTTCCTTTTGTCCGCCGGACCGCTCGTGGACACGATTTTCGCCTGACAAGAGATTTTATGACCGTTGTTATCGTAGAAAGCCCGGCCAAGGCCAAGACCATCAACAAGTATCTTGGCAAGGGTTTCACCGTTCTGGCCAGCTTCGGCCATATCCGCGACCTGCCTTCGAAAGACGGGTCCGTGAAGCCGGACGATGACTTCGCCATGACGTGGGAGGTCGATCCGAAATCCGCGAAACGCCTTAACGACATCGCCGACGCCATCAAGACGTCCGACCGCGTTATTCTCGCCACCGACCCGGATCGCGAAGGGGAAGCGATTTCGTGGCACGTGCTGGAAGTGCTGAACAAGAAAAAAGGCCTGATGAAGGGCAAGCAGGTCCAGCGCGTCACCTTCAACGCTATTACGCAATCCGCCGTCCAGACTGCCATGGCTGCCCCGCGCGACATCGACATGGAACTGGTCGATGCCTATCTCGCCCGCCGGGCGCTTGATTATCTCGTCGGTTTCACCCTGTCGCCGGTATTGTGGCGCAAGCTGCCGGGCGCCCGCTCGGCCGGTCGTGTGCAATCCGTGGCGCTGAAAATCGTCGTCGACCGTGAAATCGAGATCGAGAAGTTCAAGACCGAGGAATACTGGACGGTTGATGCCGAGGTTTCGGCCAATTCGCCGCCGTTCACCGCTCGCCTGTTCACCCTGAACGGTAAGCGTCTCGGCAAGTTCGACCTGCCCAACGAAGCCCTGGCTTTCGCGGCGCGCGACCTGATCAAAAGCTCGCAATTCACCGTCACCGAGGTCGATCAGAAGCCTGGCAAAAAGTCGCCGCCGCCGCCATTTACGACGTCTACGCTGCAACAGGAAGCCGCCCGCAAACTCGGTTTTTCGGCCTCGCGCACCATGCAGACGGCACAAAAGCTCTATGAAGGTGTCGATATCGGCGGCGAAACCGTCGGCCTCATCACCTATATGCGTACCGACGGCGTCTATGTCGAACCGGGCGCCATCAACGAGATGCGTAAGCTGATCGGCGAACGCTTCGGCGCCTCTTATGTGCCGGAGGCGCCGCGTCTCTACAAGGCCAAGGCCAAAAACGCTCAGGAAGCGCACGAAGCCATTCGCCCGACCTCCTTCTATCGCCGTCCCGAAACCCTGCGCCTCGACGGCGATCAGGCCCGGCTCTATGAGCTGATCTGGAAGCGCACCATGGCCTCGCAGATGGAGCAGGCCCGCGTCGAGAACACCACGATCAACCTGTTCACCGCCGACAAGCAGACCAGCCTGCGCGCCACCGGCCAGGTGGTGACCTTCGATGGCTTCATGGCCGTCTATGAAGAAGGCAAGGACGATACCGACGACGAAGAAGGCGGCCGCCTGCCCGCTGTGAAATCCGGCACGATCGCCGACGTGCATACTTCCAAGGCAGATCAGCACTTTACCGAGCCACCACCGCGTTATTCGGAAGCGACCCTGGTCAAGAAACTGGAAGAACTCGGCATCGGTCGTCCCTCGACCTACGCCTCGATCCTGACCGTGCTGCGCGACCGCGCCTATGTCCGCATGGACAAGAACCGCTTCATTCCGGAAGACAAGGGCCGCCTGGTCACTGCCTTCCTTGACCAGTTCTTCCATCGTTATGTGCAGTACGATTTCACGGCTGATCTCGAAGAAAAGCTCGATCTCGTTTCGGACGGCAAGCTCGACTGGAAGCAGTTGCTGCGCGATTTCTGGGTGGATTTCCATGCCGCCGCCGAGGGCATGACCGAACTGCGCACCACACATGTGCTCGACGCGCTGAACGAGTCGCTTGGCCCGCTCATCTTCCCCGACAAAGGTGACGGTTCCAATCCGCGCGCCTGCCCGTCGTGCGGTGATGGGTTGCTGTCGCTGAAAACTTCGCGTTTTGGCGCCTTTATCGGCTGCTCCAACTATCCGGAATGCAAGTTCACCCGGCCGGTCGGCAATCCCGATGCCGAAAATAACGATGGCAGCGCTTCGGGTGACCGCGACCTTGGCGTTGATCCGGAAACCGGCAAGACAGTGGCCCTCAAGATCGGTCGCTTCGGCCCCTATGTGCAGCTTGGTGAACCGGAATCGAAGGAAGACAAGCCGAAGCGCTCCAGCTTGCCAAAGGCCTGGCCGCCGGCATCGATCGATCTCGACCGCGCGTTGAAGCTGCTCAGCCTGCCGCGTGAAGTCGGTATCCATCCGGAAGACAAGACGCCGATCAAGGCTGGTCTCGGCCGCTTCGGTCCGTTTATCGAAACCGGCGGCACCTATGCCAACCTGTCGAACTTCGATGAAATCTTCGAGGTTGGTCTCAATCGCGCCGTCGATCTGATCGCCGAAAAACGCGCCGGCGGCGGCAAGGGTGGTCGGGGGGCTGCGGCAGCACCGTTGAAGGAACTCGGCACTTTCGGTGAAGGTGGTGACAAGATTTCGGTCATGGCCGGCAAGTACGGTCCGTACATCAAGTGCGGCAAGGTCAATGCCACCCTGCCGAAGGAAATGACGCCGGAAACCGTCACCCTGGAACAGGCCATGGAACTGATAACGGCCAAGGCCGGTGCGGCGCCGAAAGCCAAGAAAGCGCCCGCGAAAAAGGCCGCCGCCAAGAAACCGGCTGCTAAGGTTGCGGCAGCGAAAAAGCCGGCAGCTAAAAAAGCACCGGCAAAGAAAGCCGCCCCTAAAAAGGCGACCAAGACAGCCGAAGACGCATAAAGAAAGCCCCGCCTTATCAGCGGGGCTTTCTACATTTAAAGCGCCTTGCGAAAGGTCAGATTATAGCGATGACCGCCGATCGCGTGATGCCCCGGTTTCAGGGTCAGAACGCCATGGAAGCTCTTGCGCGCCGGACCGCCCCATACCACGACATCGCCATGATGCAGGCTGATCTTCTCCACCGGATCGCTACGCTTTAGTCCGCCGAACTGGAAAGTCGCCGGCAGGCCCAGCGACACCGATACGATCGGCGCCGAATAATCGCCTTCATTCTTATCCTGGTGCAGGCCCATTTTCGCACCGGGTTCATAACGGTTGATCAGGCAGCCATCGGGTGTGAAATCGAAGCCCGCCGCCTGTGCCGCCCTTTGCGCCAGATCGACGAATATGGGCGGCATGTCGGGCCATGGCTGGCCTCTCTCCGGATCTTCTCGGGTGTAGCGATAGCCCTTTGTATCGGCCACCCAGCCGACGCCGGCATTGGTCATGGCCACCGACATGCGGCCGCCCCCCGGCACGGTCATATGACGGAAAGGGGCAATGACGGAGACTGCATCGATCGCGGCCACCAGCGCCACGTCATCGGTCCGCGCGAAGCCGTGCAGGATCGCCACGCCTTCCCGCTCAAATTCACCGAACAGGTCAGGCTGCGTCATGGAAGATGATACCCAGCGTATGGCGCCGCCCCGACCGCACGCGACTGACCCCATGACGCATATTGACGCGATAACTGCCGCGTGTCCCAGCCACCGGCCTTTGTGACACGGCGAATATCACCGCGTCACCCTGCTGCAAGAGCACGACCGATGGTACGGACTGCATACGCGGACGTTGTTCGGTCAGGACAAATTCGCCACCGGTGAAATCCTCTTCCGGCCGCGACAGCAGGATAGCCATCTGCAAGGGGAAGACATGCTCGCCATAGAGGTCCTGATGCAGGCAGTTATAATCATCCGGATCATATTGCAGCAGCAGAGGCGTCGGACGCGTTTGTCCAGCGGCATGGCAGCGCTTTAAAAACGCCTCGTGATCCGCCGGAAAGCGCGTTTCCAGTCCCATGCATTCCTGCCAGCGGTTGGCGACCGGCACCAGTTGCGGATAGAGTCGCCGGCGCAGGTCCGCGACCGTATCCGGCAGGGGATAGGCGAAATACTTGTATTCGCCACGGCCGAAGCCATGCCGGGCCATATGGATCTGACTGCGAAACACGGGCTGCTCATAAAGTGCTGCCAGCCCCTGACAGGCCTCCGGCGCGATCAATCCCGGCAGGATGGCGAAACCCCGTTCATCGAGATCGTGCCCGATACTTTGCCATTCGTCGAAAATCTGTTCTGAGAAGAGATCGGCTTCAAACATTTTGGCCCTCCTTCAGCAAGAGCGCGCGCTTGCGCTCGACACCCCAGCGATAACCGGACAGCGCACCATCTGTCCGCACCACGCGGTGGCATGGAATGGCGATCGCCAGCGCATTGGCCGCACAGGCGCCCGCTACGGCGCGTACAGCGGCTGGTGATCCGATCATTTCGGCCACCTCGGCATAGGAGCGCGTTTGACCTGCGGGAATGGCACGCAAGGCCTGCCAGACCCTTTGCTGGAAGGCAGTGCCACGAATATCCAGCGGCAGGTCGAGCGCCTGATTGGCATCGATCATCCCCACCACCTGCGCCACAGTCCGCTCAAAGCCTGCATCGGCGCCGATCAGATTGGCCTTCGGGAAGCGGTCCTGCAGATCGCGGACCAGGGCGTCTGGCTCATCACCCAGCGTGATCGCGCAGATGCCTTTGTCCGATTGCGCCACCAGAATGGCGCCCAGCGAGCACTGGCCGATGGCGAAGCGGATATCCCCTGCCCCGCCGGTCTGGAAGGCTTTCGGCGTCATACCCAGTATGGCATCCGAACGCTCATAAAACCGGCTGCTGGAGCCGTACCCCGCCTCATAAAGCGCCGCGGTCACTGCTTCGCCCGCCGCCAACCCTTCGCGGACCCGCCGGCTGCGATGCGCATCGGCATAAGCTTTCGGCGTCAGGCCGGTGACCGACTTGAACAGGCGATGGAAATGGTGCGGCGACAGGCCGGCGCGCGCCGCCATGTCATCGAGCGAGGGCGCATCTTCCGCGTCCTCTATAAAGCGGCAGACATCGGCGATCATCAGTGCCTGTTCGGCTTGTTTCGAATTGCCGCGCGGATGGCAACGCTTGCAGGCACGGAACCCGGCGGCTTCGGCAGCCTCACAGGTGGCGTAAAAAGCGACATTTTCCGGCTTCGGTAACCGCGAGGCACATTCCGGCCGGCAATAGACACCAGTGGTCTTGACGCTGTAGAAAAAATCACCGGATTCGCGGCGCCTGAGGGTCTCCCAGCGCGGATCGTTCTCTGTCTTGGCAACGGATGCGGCGGTATCGGGCATGATATGAATCATAGCATTTTCCTTCCAAAAAGGCGTGTGAATTCCTGTTTAGACGACGCCGCCGGCCTCGAAACTCCGTCCCTTGCGGTGCAATTCGGCAAAGCAAACCGTGCAGGCTGGCCAAATTTCGAATTACGGTCTATTTCCACATCGATTTTTTGCGCAAATTTAACGCACCAGACGTAAATTCATGCGCGGCATCTTATTGCCACACATTCCGAGGGCCCGCTTATTTCTATACCTGTGACCCGTTTCGCCTTGCCACTTCGTCCCTTGATCATTGGGCCCTTGATCATCGGGCTGGGCCTTTTGGCGACAGATGTTCAGGCACAGGAAACGCCCCCTTCCGATGTCCCGGCCATAAAACCGGCACAGGAGGTCGCGCCGGTTTTGCCGACTGCACCCGAAGACGCCCCCATCATCACCGACGATGATTTCAACGCCGCCCTGCCGCCGATCGAGGATACGGTTGCCCCTCCGGCCGAACCCACGCCGCCGGAAACCGCTCCCGCGACACCGCCAACCGGCACCAGCGAAGTGCCCTCTGACGCCCTGCCCGAAGTTACCGCGAGCGAGGATTCGGAACTTGATGCCCCTCTGCCGGCTCTGGAAGGCTACGATGTTCAGCCTAACCAGACAGCCCTCACGGCGGAAACCCTGCCGGAAATCCGTTATGTCACCGTGGTCGATGGCCTGCACGACATTCATCTGAATGATGAATTCAAGCCGCTGTCCGCCCTGATGAACGGCAAGGGCAAGGCAGCCAATGTCGCGCAGATACGCGCCCGCGCCACGGAAGATGAGGCCCTGATCCTGCGCCTGCTGCAATCACAAGGTTATTACGACGGCACCGTCACCACCAGCTTGGCCCAACCAGGCGAGGCGGGCGGTTCGGTTCAGGCCCATATCATTGTCACGCCCGGTCCGGCCTATCATCTTGGTCTGGTCATGGCCGATGCCCAGCCGACCCTGCCGCCCGATCTGATCCGCAACGCCCTGCCGCTGAAAACCGGTGACCAGATCGTCGCCACTCAGGTTCTGGCCGCCGAGGCCAATGTCAGCGTGGTGTTGCAGCAATCCGGCTACCCGTTCGTCAAGGTCGGCGACCGCGATATCCTGCTCGATGGCTCCAAGCTGACCGGCGACTATACCCTGAAGGTCGATACCGGCCACCGCGCGCGCTTCGGCGGTTTCAAGTCCGATGGCAAGGAAGCCTTCGGTGCCGATCACGTCGCGGTCATGACCCGCTTCGACAAGGGCGATCTCTACGACAACCGCAAGGTCGATGACCTGCGCGAAGCCCTGGTTTCGACCGGCCTGTTCCGCTCCGTTGCGGTCGAGCCCGTGGCCACCAATACCTTCGCCGACGACGGCTCCGAGTATGTTGACCTGCTGGTGCATCAGCAGCGCGGCCCCTACCGCACACTTGCCGGCGAATTCGGCTACAATACCGGCGAAGGCGTCACTGCCACGGCCTCCTGGCAAAACCGCAACAAGTTTCCGCCCGAAGGCGCGCTGATCGTCACCGCGGCGCTCGGCACACAGGAACAGGGCCTGACCACGACTTTCCGCCGGTCAAATGCCAAAAAACGCGACCGCACCTTCCAGCTTTCGGCTGGCGCCACGCACAACATCTATGACAGCTATGAAGCCTACACGGCCAGTCTGTCCGGCTCGATCTCGCGCGTTTCGACACCCCTGTGGCAAAAAATCTGGACCTGGTCCTACGGCTTCGATATCTCGGCCTCTAAGGAAGCCACCGATGGCGTTGTGGATTTCGACAATGACGCCGACAACTACTATATCGCCGCCCTGCCGACCAAACTCGCCTATGACCGCTCCGACAGTCTGCTCAATCCGGCCACCGGCTATCGCGCCAGCGCCGAAGTGACGCCGTTGATTTCGCTCTCCGGCGGCGGCTCCAGTATCCGCACCGTGCTTGACGCCAGCTATTACTATCCGTTGGGTGCGCAGGGCGTCATCGCGGCGCGCACCCGTGTCGGCGTCCTGTTTGGCGGACAGCTCGAAGATATCCCGCCGTCACGGCGGCTCTATGCCGGCGGCGGTGGTTCGGTGCGAGGTTACAGCTATCAGCAGCTCGGCCCGAAGGATGCCAGCGGTGATCCGACCGGGGGCCTGAGCCTGTTCGAAGCTTCGGTCGAATATCGTTATAGGTTCGGCGATATCGGCATCGTGCCCTTTATCGATATCGGTCAGTCCTATGCCTCAACCACACCGTCCTTCTCGGATTTGCGCGTCGGTATTGGCATCGGGGCGCGGCTTTATACCAATTTCGGCCCCATCCGCATCGATATCGCCACGCCGCTTAATCGTGACAAGACCAACAGCGAGCCGCAGATCGCGCTCTATGTCGGCATCGGACAAGCCTTCTGATGGCTCGTAAACCCAGAAACCCGAAACCGCCCATGGAAGCGGAAAAGCCGCCAGAAAACGCGGCTGCTTTGCCGCAGCCAGCGCCGGTTCACGATGACGATCTGACCCTGAAAGACCGCGTGGAAACCGCCACCGAAGAGGTTGTCGAGACCGTCAAGGCCCGCACCGGCTTTGACCTGCGCCGGGTCAACTGGTGGCGGGTATCGCGCAATATCGCACTCTTCTTTGTTGGCCTGGCTGTACTGCTGGTGGCGGCGCTGGCGGCGCTCAATACCGCGCCGGGCCGCCGCTTGCTGGTCGAATTCGCCACAGGTATCAAGCTGAATTCCGGTTTACAGATCGAGATCGGCGAGATCGATGGTTCGCTCTATGGTGAGATGACCCTGCATGACGTCAAGATCAAGGACCTCAAAGGCGTCTTCATCCAAAGCCCGGCCATTCACCTCGATTGGCGGCCCTTCGGCTATCTCAACAAGCACGTCGATATCCGCGATTTTTCGACACCGAAGATCGAAATCCTGCGTCCGCCGGTGCTCAATCCCAGCGACACGCCTAAAGATAACGGCCCGCTGCTGCCGGACCTCTATATCGACGTCAATCGCCTGAAGGTCGACGCCCTGGTGCTCGACGCGCCGGTGATGGGTGAAGCCCACATCATCGCCATCAATGGTCAGGCCCACTTGCTGCACAAGCGTTTGAAGATCGATGCCGGTGCGATCAGTGAAAAAGGTGATCATGCCAAGGTGCTGATCGATGCCGCGCCGGACCGGAACCAGCTCGATATCAGCGCCGATCTCGACGCCCCGGCCGATGGCATTGCGGCCAAACTGCTCGGTTTCGACAAGGCCTTCACCGCCAATGTCGGCGGCAAGGGCACATGGAAGCAATGGAACGGCCGCGCCATCGCCGATTTCGGCCCTGACAACCTGCTGAACCTGAACGTCAACGCGCAAAGCGGCACCTTCCATATCACCGGCGCCACGCACCCGGACCTGATCCTGGGCGGCGACACGGCTGTGCTTTTCAAGCCGGCGGTGACGATCGACCTGACCTCGAAGATGAAGAACCGCGTGTTTGATAATGTGCTGGCCCTCTATACCGACGCGGTGCGCATCGATGCTAATGGCACGGTCGATCTCGGCAAAAACCATTTCCGCAAGCTTGAACTGCACGCCCGCCTGCTCAAGCCGGATGTACTCGGCAAGGACTTCACCGCCTCCGACCTGCGCGCCGATCTGATCGTTGACGGCGATTTCGATAAGCCGCGCATCGATTATGACCTTGCCGCCAAACGCTTCGATCTGGCCGGCATAAAGCTCGATGGTTTCACCGCCAAGGGCAAGAGCCGGATCACCGATGATGGAGTGATCGTGCCCATCAATGCGCAACTGACCTCGCTGACCGGCATCGCCGCTCAGGTCGATCCGCTGCTGACACACCTGAAACTCGATGGCGAGTTGCGCATCGCCGATGGCAAGCTGACCAGCAACACGATCCGTGTCACTTCCGATCGCATCAAAGCGACGGGCACTTTGAGCGGCAATCTGAAGGACAATCTATTCCTCGCCAAGGTAAAGGCTAACCTGAGCAATTACGCCGTCGAGGGTGTCGGCACGGTCAATGTCTCGACCATCGCCGACGTAAAACTGAACCAAGGTCGTGTCAGCGTCGCCGGCACTGCCAATGCCCAGACCACAAAACTGGAGGACGGCCTGAAAGGCTTTCTCGGTGGCAATGTCAGGCTCAACGGCGCCTATGCCTACAGCGAACAGGGCGTGGTCAGTTTACGCAATCTCAGCGGCAAGTCGCCTGACTTCACCCTGATCAGCGCCAGCGGGTCTCTGGCGCCGAACGGCACGATTTCGCTGAACGCCAAGGCCAATTCGCTTCAATATGGCGCGCTCGATGCCGTCGCTTCCGGCACGCTCGATCATCCCAATGCCGTGATCCACGCCACCAATCCCGATCTCGGCGTCAAGATGGTCGATGTTACCGCCAAGCTCTCCAGCACGCCGCAAGGGTTCGCCCTGCTGGCCGATGGCGGCAGCGCCTACGGCCCGTTCTCCGCCGATGCGCTGGTGATGACGGAGGGCAAGCCCCTGCGTATCGATATCCACAAGGCGACTTTCGCGGGTATAGATGCCGCCGGCCTGCTGACGCAAGATACCGCCGGGCCTTTCAGTGGCAGTCTGGCGATCAGCGGTTCCGGCCTGAAAGGCACTGCCACCCTCTCCAGCCAGAATGGCGATCAGGCCGTGGCAATCAACGCCACCGGCAACGCCGTCAATATCCCCGGTGACATGAAAATCTATGTCGGTCGCACCATCCTGACCGCCAATATCGTGCTGCATGACCAGATGCAGCTCACTGCCGACGTCCAGATGGCTGATATGCGCTATCAGGATTTCGTACTGGCCACCGGCCGCGCCAAAATCCTGATGACGGGCGAACATGGCACCATCCAGGCCGTCGCTACCGGCAAGAAGGACGTACCATTCAATCTGGCCGTCAATGGCACCATCGCACCCGATACCTACACCTTCGCGGCGCAGGGCTCGGCCAATGATATTGCTTTCAAACTCAACCATCCTGCCGTCATCCACAAGAACGGCGCCGACTGGGTATTGCAGCCGGTCAAGGTGGTAATGGATCAGGGCAATATCGATCTTTCCGGCCGGTTCGGCGAAAATATGAAGGCGCAGGCGCGCCTGAATAATCTCGATCTCAGCCTGGCCAACATGGTGCAGAAGGATCTCGGCCTGACCGGCACGGCTGACGGCGCCATCGATTTCACCCAGACCGGCAATGGCTTCCCGACCGCCCGCGCTAATCTCAAGATCAGCCATTTCTCACGCGCCAGCGCCGCCGTGGTTTCCACGCCGGTCGATATCGCAATCGATGCCCAGCTTAATCCGGATCGCAGCCAGGCCAATAACTATGCCCACGCCATCATCCGGCAGTCCGGCACGGTGGTCGGCCGTGCACAGATCGCGCTGACGCCGGCAAATGGTGGCGACTGGATCGCCGACATCAACAGCGCCGGCATCAGCGGCGGCGTGCGCTATAATGGCCCCGCCGGCATGCCCTTCTCTCTCGCCGGCCTGCCCCGTCAGCAGCTTTCCGGCGCCGTGGCCCTGGCCGCCGATGTGTCGGGCCAGCTCAATGACCCGCACCTCAATGGGGTGGTCAAGGCCACCAGCCTGACCTATGACAATGAAAGTATCGGCACGCGCATCACCAATATCGCGCTTGACGGCCGTTTCACCAATGACCGCCTGGAACTGACCAGCTTCACCGGCCGTGCCGGCGAAGGCACGGTGAAAGGCAATGGCTGGGTCAGCCTGGCCGCCGCGCAGAAATTCCCCATGCTGATCCATGTCGAAATGGCCAATGCCCGGCTGGCACGCAGCGATTCGATCAACTCGACCGTTTCCGGCACGATCGATGTCACCAACAGCGAGGCCGATGGCGGCCTGATCAAGGGCGAACTGCGCCTGCCGCAACTCAAATATGTCATCGTCAAGCAGGCCGCCGCCGAGGTCGCCGTGCTCGATGGCGTCCGCCGCAAGGGCGAGGATACCACGACGCAATCGGCCATCGCCCTGCCGGCCTTCTGGCGGCTCGATATCAGCGCCCGCGCCGATAACCAGATATTCGTGTCCGGCATGGGCCTGGAATCGGAGTGGTCGGCACGCCTGCGCGTCACCGGCACCACGAAAGATCCGCGTATCGTCGGCACCATGAAGGTGGTGCGCGGCAACTATACCTTCGCCGGGCGCTCCTTCGATATCGATACCGGCACCATCACCTTTGATGGCGGTCCGGTCACCGATCCGGAAATCAATTTGACCGCCAGCGCCAGTGTGCAGGACGTCGAAGGCGTCATCAAGGTCACCGGCTCGGCCGAACGCCCGTCAATCGCCTTCTCCTCCACGCCCGCCCTGCCGCAAGATGAAATCCTGTCGCGGATGCTGTTTGGCGAAAGCGTTGCCAACATCTCGCCGACCGAAGCCCTGCAACTGGCCTCTGCGGTTAATGGCCTGAACGGCGGCAGCGACTATCTCAATCCGCTCGGCGCGCTGCAATCGGCCACCGGCATCGACCGCCTGCGCGTCATCGGCGCCGATACATCTACCGGACGCGGCACCTCGGTGGCGGCCGGCAAGTACCTGACCAATAATGTCTATGTCGAAATCGTCATCGATGCCAAGGGCTTTACCGCCACCCAGCTTGAGGTCGCCCTGTCGCGGAGTTTGAGTATTCTGTCGACAACGGGCAATGCCGGCACGGGCGCGAGTGTCAGGTATTCGAAAGACTACTAGGGCCACAGGCCCTAGAACCCGTTTGTTTACAGCTCTGCCATATCCGCCAGAAACGCATCGATCGCCGTCACCGCTTCCGGTTCATCCAGCATCGGCGCATGACCGCGATTGGCCACCGTCACAGCGCGCATACCCGGATGCGTTTCCAGCATTCGGCCAAAGGTGGCTTCCGACAGCAGGTCCGATAAACCGCCGCGCACACCCAACACCGGTATCTCTTTCAAGGTCTCCCAGATACCCCACATATCCGGTGGCGCCACTACAGGACCATCGGGATCGAACGCCGCCGATATGCCCGGATCGTAGGACGATACCGGAATACCGGTCTCATCGACATGATAGGTCCGGCGCGCAAAGGCCAGCCAGTCGTCATCGCTATAGTCCGGGAAGGCGACGTCATTGGTCTGCTTCGCCCTCGCCGCCGCATCGGCCCACGACCGGATCGGCGGCGACTTGCCGACATAGGACTTGATGCGCTCCAGCCCGGCCACATCGATCTCCGGCCCGACATCATTGATCACCATGCCGATCACTGCCTGCGGGGCGATCATGGCCATGATCATCGCCATGATGCCGCCCATCGAGGTGCCGATCAGCACCGCACGGGCAATGCCGAGATCGCCCATCAGCTTGAACATATCCTGCACATAAAGCGCCGGCGTATAGTTGGCGGTTTCCGCATCCCAGCCGGATTTGCCGCGTCCGCGTTGATCGACCACGATGACTCGATAGCGCTCACTCAGATGCGCCGCCAGCCATTCAAAATCGGCCGAATTGCGCGACAGGCCGTGCATGCAGATGACCGGCATACCTTGGCCACCATAATCACGCGCGTAGAGTTTCAGCCGCAGGTCGTGGCTGTCGTAAAACACATCGGAATAAGCGGTCACGCACACACCCTTTTAGAAAGCGACATAGGGCCCCACCGTGCCGCCGGCATTACGCCCGGCAATCGCCGTATAAACCTTGCGACCATAGAAGAACGGCAGGCCGAAATCGAAACTGTTGCTGTAGGGCTGGAGATTGTCGAACCCATTCGGGTCGCCGCCCAGTCCCGGCAGGACGTAGTTAGGCCCCTGGACCAGCTGCTCGGTATTGTCGATCGTGAAGGCCACGACCTTGCTGGTGCCATTATCACCCGTCAGGGTGGCGCTCAGGTCGAGCGATGAGGTCGGGCAGTAGAACCCGGCCAGATCCCCTGTACAGGCGGTAATGGCGCTGTCGCTGAAACCGTAGAAATTAGTGCCGCTGTCGATAAAGCTCTGGCTCAGGCTGATGCCGTTATAGGTCGCCGTGATCAGGCCGTATTTGTCGGGGGTCAGGATGGTCTGGCTGCCCAGCGTGTTATTGGTCTGGGTGCCGATACCGAAATAGAGCTTGCCGGTCAGGCCGACCACGCCGGGATGCGCCACTGCCGGCAGGTCGATGACCGTGCCATTGTTGTTGATCGCCATGCGCGCCACCGGATTGGGCACCTGGGCCGCGCTTGCCAGGGTCGTGGCTGTGCAGTTGGCCGACACGCAGGTGTAATAATAGCCGTTGTTTGTGGTGCTGACACAGTAGCTGCCGCAATCGGTCACGCCCATGCCGATGCCGATAATGCCATTGGCGCCGAAATCGGCGATGGTGTCATGGCTGTCTCCGCCACCCGATGAGCAATCCGTCGGCACATTGGCATAATCACCGTCATCACCGATAACCAGCAACGGCATGTTGCTCACGGATTCACCGCCGATGGTGAAATCCGCCGTCCGCACCGAACCGAAGACGTAGCCATCGACATACTGATAACATTCACCGACGCCCTTGCCGGCGGTCATTGTGTGCGGCAGGGCCGTACGCATGGCTGTGCTCAGGGCTTCGTTCTCGATGCGCAGACCCACCGAGCCGGTATCCATGATGATGTGATCAATGGTCTGGCAGGTGGTGGTGCCCGGCGCGCAGACCTTCACCGTCACGAAGCCGATATTGACATTACCGGAAGCTGCGGCCGGCCCCGGATCGACCGAAATGGTGGTGAAATTGGCCAGCGTCACGCTGCTGCTGGAAGAAGAGGATGACGAAGAACTGCTTGAACTGCTGAATGAACCGCCGCCGCTCGATGAACCACCACCACCGCCGCCGCCACCACAAGCCGCGAGCAGAAGCAGACACCCGACCAGGAAAATATGCGGCTTCATTGGGCAGCTCCCTGCAAGGTCTGGATCGGGAAACCGCCGGGCGCCATTTGCGGCAGGTAGGCGAAGCCCCAGAAGGCGTCGCTGTGCCCACCGGTGCGCACCACGAAATCGCTGTGGGTCGAGGCCAGCGCGCGGCGCATACGGATGCGTGGATTGGCCTTGTTATCGCTCTGGAAACGGCTGAAATAGCTGTCGCCAAAAAGCTGTTTGAGATTAGGGCGTTGTGGCCCCTGCCAGCTCACCGCAAATACGGTCCCATCCGGCCGGACGAATTCGCGCGCCACTGTGCCGCTGTCCAGGGTCATTTCATGAATAGTGAAGGTGGTATGCTCGGCGCGTGAGGCCATGCGCGCATTCAGACGCGAACGGTCCGTATCTACGGTCGCCGCCTTGCCGCCAAGGGTGGCGTGCGCCGGCGCACTCAGCGCCATAGCTCCTAAAATAATAAGACTCGCCCAACCAGATCGCATCACTCTTCCCTCGAAAGCGCCCCTTGAGACAGACTATTCCTCATACGCATTAATGCAATATGAGGATCATGACAGCAGATCACAGTTGAGGCAAATCAGCCGTGATCGAAACGGGCAATCAGGCGATAGGCCGAACCGTCGAATATTTGCCTGACCGTGGTGACCCGCGCTTTTTCACGCCAGGTCCGGCGGTCAACCACCAGACAGGCCGCGCCCTTGTCGATATGCAGGTGACGCGCGGTCTGCGCCTCCGCAGGCGCGGCGCTGATCTGGTTTTCCACATGTGTCCAGGGCACGACTCCCAGCAGCCAGTGACCAGGCGACTGGCGGGTAAAATCGACTGTTTCGACTTCGGGTACGGCATCGATATTGATCAGGCGGCGTTCAAAGGCCAGCGGCTTGGCGGAGGCGAAGTGCAGGCCGGTAAGCGCCAGGATCTTGCCACCTTCCCCGGCCAGTTCCAGTTCTTCTTCACTGTTTGCCTTGCGAATAGAATAGGAGAGCAATTCAAAGCGATAGGCCTCCCCACGCGCGGTGATCTCATGCTGGATATCAGGGATATCGAGTACGGTCGAATCCAGGCGCGGCAGACGGACGAAACTGCCTGCCCGCTTGCGGCGCTCAATCAGTCCGGCCTCATCGAGCGGCGTCAGGGCCTTGTTGACCGTCATGCGCGAGACGCCATATTGCGCCATCAGCTCGTGCTCGAACGGTATACGATCACCGGGCTTCAGCACGCCGGAGCGGATTTGCTGTTCGATATCGTCGCGGATTTTCTGATGAAGCGGCTTCATGCTGTGAGTTTTTGCATGAGCCGGCGGTAATCAGCAAGGATCGCATCGCGTTTGATATGCCGTCCACCGGAAACCTGCTTGCGGCCATAGCGCCAGACGCAGTCGATCGGAGAACGCGCCGAGGCGAAGACGAAGGTATCGAGATCGCAATCGAGGCTGACGATATCTGCGGGCTGGCCGACGGCGATGCCCGATTCCACACCCAGCGCCTGCGCGCCACCGAGCGCGCGGATGTAGAGATTATCCAGCACATTGCGTTCACGATGGATCAGGCGCTCACCGTATTCAAGCAGACGCAGTTCCTCTGCAACGCTGATCAGCACATTGGAATCCGAGCCGATACCGAAGCGGCCGCCCTGTTTCAGATAATCGCGCGCCGGGAAAAGCCCGTCGCCGAGATTGGCCTCGGTGATCGGACACAAACCGGCAATGGCGCCCGATTTCGCCAGTCGCGTCGTCTCTTCCGGCGTCATATGGGTGGCATGGACCAGACACCATTGCGCATCCACCGGTGCGTGATCGAACAGCCACTCAACCGGACGCTGGCCGGTCATGGCAAGGCAATCCTCGACCTCCTTCACCTGTTCGGCGATATGAATATGGATTGGCGCGCCTTCGGCCATCGGGATCAGGGCGATCAATTCCTGTTCGGTCACGGCTCGCAAACTATGCGGGGCGATGCCGACAATCGCGTCATCCAGCCTCGCGACATGGCGATGGCAGGCGTCGAGCAGCCTCTGGAAGCCGTCGAGATCATGGATAAAGCGCGTCTGACCGGCATTGGGCACCTGGCCGCCAAAGCCACTGTGAGCATAAAAAACCGGCAGAAGTGTCAGACCGATGCCGGTTTCCGAGGCGGCGGACGCAATGCGCGACGCCATCTCAGCCGGATCATTGAAGGCGCGGCCATCGATATCATGATGCAGATAGTGAAATTCACCGACACGGGTAAAGCCGGCCTCCAGCATTTCCATATAGGCCAGGGCGGTGATGGTTTGCAGTTCGTCAGGTCCGATCTGCGCCTGATATTTGTACATATGCTCACGCCATGACCAGAAGCTGTCTTGTTCAGATGTCCGGCGCTCAGTCAGCCCGGCGATGACGCGCTGAAAGGCGTGGCTGTGCAGGTTGGGCATTCCCGGCAAACCGACCGCGTGACGTTCGCCCTGAGGTGCCGCATCTGTCTCAATATTCGCAATCCGGCCATCGGCTATGGTCAACAAAACACCCGATTGCCAACCCGATTTCAGAAGCGCTTTTTCAAACCAAAGTGACGACATGAGCCTTGCGTTCAATATGTCTATACATTATGCGTTATGTATAGACATATTAGGCGAGTCTGAAAAGCCATGCAATGCGATACCGTCTGGACGAATTGCCGACTGCTGATCAAGGCGGGAGACACCGTGATCGAAAACGGCATGATCGCTGCGAAGGATGGGCGCATTGTCTATGCTGGCGCACACGCCGACTTCGCCGGCGAGATCATTGACCTTGGTGGACGGCTGGTCACGCCCGGATTGGTTGACTGTCACACCCACCTCGTCTTCGCCGGCAATCGCGCCAACGAATTTAAGCTGCGCCTCGATGGCGCCACCTATGAAGAGATCGCCCACGCCGGCGGTGGCATTCTTTCGACCGTCACCGCCACCCGTGCCGCCAGTGAAGACGACCTGATCAAAGGCGCCCTGCCGCGCCTCGATGCCTTGATGGCCAGCGGCGTCACCACGGTCGAAATCAAATCCGGCTACGGTCTGACGCTGGGCGACGAGTTGAAAATGCTGCGCGCCGCCAAAGCGCTGGAACAGCGCCGCAAGGTCCGTGTGGTCACCACCCTGCTCGGCGCTCACGCCCTGCCGCCGGAATATAAGGACCGTCCCGACGCCTATATCGATCAGGTCTGCGACGACATGATCCCGGCCGTGGCGCATGAAAAACTGGTTTCGGCGGTTGATGTCTTCTGCGAGGGCATCGGCTTTTCGCCTGCCCAGACCGAGCGCGTCTTTCAGGCAGCGAAAGCGCACGGCCTCAACATCAAACTACACGCCGAACAGCTCTCCAATCTGCACGGTGCGGCTCTTGCGGCGCGGTATGGTGCGCTATCCGCCGATCATCTCGAACATCTCGACGCCGATGGTATTGCCGCCCTGCGTGACGCCGGCACGGTCGCCACCGTCCTGCCGGGGGCATTTTACTTCATGCGCGAAACCATCAAGCCACCGATCGAAGCTTTGCGCGCCGAGGGCGTACCTATGGCCATCGCCACCGACTGCAATCCCGGCACCTCACCGCTGACCTCGATCCTGATGGCGATGAACATGGCCGCCACCCTCTTCCGCATGACGGTCGATGAATGTCTGGCAGGCGTCACCATCAATGCCGCGAAGGCGCTCGGCCTGTCGCCCGAGATCGGTACCTTAGAGCCCGGCAAGGCGTGCGATTTCGCTGTCTGGGACTGCGAACAGCCCGCCGACCTCGTTTATTTCATGGGCTTCTCGCCCCTCCATGCCCGCATTTTTCAAGGCCAAACCGTATGATCCTCACGCCCGGCGCTGTTCCCCTGTCCGTCTGGCGCGATATCTATCGCGGCGCGGCTTTCAAGTTCGATCCGGCCTGTATCCCGGCTGTGGCTGAGAGCGCCGCCGCCGTCACCCGCATTCTGGCCAGGGGCGAGCCGGTCTACGGCATCAATACCGGTTTCGGCAAACTGGCCTCGACGCGCATCCATGACGCTGATCTGGCGACGCTCCAGCGTAATATAATCCTCAGTCACGCCGCCGGTGTAGGTGCGCCGTCGCCGCAGCCCGTGGTGCGGCTGATGCTGGCGCTCAAGCTGACCTCGTTGGCGCAAGGGGCTTCTGGCATCAGGCCAGAGACGCTCGAACTGATGCAGGCTCTGCTGGATCACGATCTGATCCCAGTCATTCCATGTCAGGGATCTGTCGGCGCCTCGGGCGATCTGGCACCGTTGTCGCACATGGCCGCCTGTATGCTTGGCGTCGGCGAGATTGAAGTCTATGGCACCCGGATGCCAGCCCTGCGGGCGCTGAAAGAAGCCGGTCTTAAGCCCCTGACACCCGGTCCGAAAGAGGGGCTGGCCCTGCTCAACGGCACGCAATTCTCCACCGCCAATGCCTTGGCCGGGCTGTTCGAGGCTGAGGTATTGCTGCAAACCGCGCTGATCACCGGCGCGCTCTCCACCGAAGCCGCCAAGGGCTCCGACGCGCCGTTTGATCCGCGCATCCATACCCTGCGCCGTCATAAGGGCCAGATCGACACCGCCCATACCTTGCGCGAACTGATGAGCGATTCCGCCATCCGCGCTTCGCATCTGAAAGGCGACGAGCGTGTGCAGGACCCCTATTGCCTGCGCTGCCAGCCACAGGTGATGGGCGCTGCGCTCGATATCCTGCGTCAGGCGGCCACAACGCTGGAAACAGAGGCCAATGGCGTCACCGACAATCCGCTGATTTTCACCGATCCCGATGAAGCTTTGTCCGGTGGCAATTTCCACGCCGAACCGGTGGCCTTCGCCGCCGACATGATCGCGCTGGCCATCTGTGAAATCGGCTCAATCGCCGAACGCCGCATCGCCATGCTGGTTGATCCGGCGCTCAGCGGCCTGCCGGCTTTCCTGACACCCCAGCCGGGCCTCAATTCCGGCTTCATGATCCCGCAGGTAACAGCCGCCGCCCTGGTCTCGGAAAACAAGCAGCGCGCCTATCCCGCCAGTGTCGATTCCATCCCGACCTCCGCCAATCAGGAAGACCATGTGTCGATGGCGGCCCATGGCGCGCGCCGCCTGATGGAGATGACGGAAAATGCCTTCGCCGTCATCGGCATCGAACTTCTGGCAGCGGCGCAAGGGTGTGATTTCCACGCCCCCCTGACCTCATCCGACGCCTTGCAGCGCGTTCGGGCCCTGACCCGTTCGGCTGTGCCGGCGCTTGACCATGATCGCCATTTTCATCCGGATATGGCGCTGGCGATTGAACTTGTTCGTTCCGGCGCCGTTATCAAGGCCGCCAATCTGCCTCTCCCCGGAGTTGACCAATGACCCGTCTCGATAATTCTCGCGTGATCATGCCGGCGACCGGCACAACGCTCTCGGCCAAATCGTGGCTGACCGAAGCGCCCCTACGGATGCTGATGAACAACCTCCACCCCGATGTCGCCGAGCGTCCGGAAGAGCTGGTGGTCTATGGCGGCATTGGCCGGGCGGCGCGCGACTGGGAAAGCTATGACAAGATCGTCGAGACCCTGAAGCGGCTGGAGAATAACCAGACCCTGCTGATCCAGTCGGGCAAGCCGGTCGGCGTATTCGAGACGCACGAGAACGCCCCGCGCGTCCTGCTGGCCAATTCCAACCTGGTGCCGCACTGGGCCAATTGGGAGCATTTCCACGAACTCGATCGCAAAGGCCTGATGATGTACGGCCAGATGACGGCCGGTTCGTGGATCTATATCGGCACACAGGGTATCGTGCAGGGCACCTACGAGACCTTCGTCGAAATGGGCCGCCAGCACTACAACGGCGACCTCAAAGGCAAGTGGCTGCTGACCGCCGGCCTCGGTGGCATGGGCGGCGCGCAACCGCTGGCGGCGGTGATGGCGGGCGCCTCGTGCCTCGCCATCGAATGTCAGGCATCGCGCATCGAGATGCGCCTGCGCACCGGCTATCTCGATTACCGCGCCGATACGATTGATGACGCGCTGACGATGATCCGCACCACCGACAAGCCAATCTCGGTTGGCTTGCTCGGCAATGCCGCCGATATCCTGCCGGAGCTTTATGCCCGTGGTGTACGCCCCGATCTGCTGACTGATCAGACGTCAGCGCACGATCCGATCAATGGCTATCTGCCCTCCGGCTGGACGGTCGAACACTGGCTCGACAGGCGCGAACGTGATCCACAGATCGTAGCAAAAGCGGCCAAGGCTTCGATGGCAAAGCATGTTCAGGCCATGCTTGATTTTCAGTCCGCCGGCGTGCCCACCGTCGATTACGGCAATAATATCCGTCAGGTGGCCTTCGATGAGGGCGTGAAAAATGCTTTCGATTTTCCCGGTTTCGTGCCGGCCTATATCCGTCCGCTGTTCTGCCGCGGCATCGGCCCCTTCCGCTGGGTGGCGCTTTCCGGCGATCCGGAAGACATTTACAAGACCGACGCCAAGGTCAAGGAACTGCTGCCGGATAACACACACCTGCATAACTGGCTCGACATGGCGCGCGAACGCATCAGCTTCCAGGGACTGCCGGCGCGCATCTGCTGGGTCGGTCTCGGCGACCGCCACCGACTGGGCCTCGCCTTCAACGAGATGGTCCGCAATGGCGAACTGAAGGCGCCGGTTGTCATCGGCCGCGATCATCTGGATAGCGGCTCCGTCGCCTCACCCAACCGCGAGACCGAGGCCATGCATGATGGTTCGGATGCCGTCTCCGACTGGCCGCTGCTCAATGCCCTGCTCAACACGGCCTCCGGCGCCACCTGGGTTAGCCTGCATCACGGTGGCGGGGTTGGCATGGGCTATTCGCAACATTCGGGCATGGTTATTGTCTGCGACGGCACTGAAGAGGCCGACAAGCGGCTGGCGCGCGTGCTGTGGAATGATCCGGCCACTGGCGTGATGCGTCATGCCGACGCCGGTTATAAAATTGCGATTGATTGCGCCCGCGAAAAGGGCTTAGACCTGCCCGGCCTTTAGTTGAGTCATGCCATGATTACCCATCTGCCCGCTTTGGAACGTATAGCTCAGCCGTGGAAAAACGGCGGCGGCATCACGCGTGAGGTCGCCATCTTTCCGGGTGACGCAGGCATGGATGATTTCCTGTGGCGGGTCAGCATGGCGGATGTGACCGAGCCTGGGCCATTCTCGTGCTTCGAGGGCATAGACAGGCACTTGACCGTATTAAGCGGCCGGTTGCGCATAGACCAGCCAGACCGGGACCTGCCAGACCGGATTCATTTACTCGATACCGGGGACTGTCTCGCTTTTGCCGGCGATCTGCCTATCCACGCTACGCCTCTTTTGCCGGTGATCGATCTCAATGTCATGACGCGACGAGAGCAAGTCAGCGCCGAGGTCCGGCCGATCAGTTCCGGTTTTATCCTGCCGACTGATATGGTGCTGCTGCTCGCTACAGCTCCCATGATCGTCACTGCCAATGGTCAGCGTTATGCCTTGCAGCCTTATGACGCCTTGAAATTCGAGGCACTGGAAGGCGAACCCGTATCGGCTTCCGAAGGCTATCTGATCACGTTTCGATAAAATACCGATTGCCATTGTTCTCTTTTTGTTCTAAAAAAGTTAACAGACGCAGAAGGTGTTTTTATTATGCAGATGATGCTGTTTGATACGCCAAGCAAAGATATAGATCGCCTGCGTGATCGGTTGATCGCCCGGTTCGGTCGGTTCAATGAATCGCCGACAAGACTGCCGATCCAGCAGTTGATCCGTTCACTGATCAGTGGCCGTACCCGTGATGAAGTCTCCCTGCCGGCCTATGATCGGCTGGCAGCCGCTTATCCGGATTTGAACGACATGATGGCCACTTCCGTCGACGACATTCAGACGGTCATTGCCGATGTCACTTTTCCTGACGACAAAGCGGCACACCTGCTTCAGACGCTCAAATATATAAAGGTACGCTATCCGGATTTCGACCTGAGCTTCCTGTCTGAAGGCACGGTTGATCAAGCGCTGACCTGGTTACAGAAACTGCCCGGCGTCGGCACCAAGGTCGCTGCCTCGGCACTCAATTACAGCACGCTGTGCATGCAATCCTTTATAGCCGATACGCATGTGATCCGGGTCATGGAACGCTACGGTTTTATCGGTAAGGGCAGGAATGCCTGTGATTTTGTCATGTCGGCTGCGAATGCCTACACAGCTGCCGAACTGACGGAACTGCACGTCCTGATCAAGACGCTCGGGCAACAATATTGCGGTGCATTGGAATGGAAATGCCATGCCTGCCCGGTGCGTGATGATTGTCTGCGGCGCTTACATTAACTCGATAGCCACTGCCGTCGCCTCGCCACCACCAATACAGACCGCGGCAATGCCGCGCTTCAGGCCACGCTGTTTCAAGGCGTTGATCAGGGTGACGATAATCCGCGCACCCGATGCGCCTATCGGATGCCCCAGCGCGCAGGCGCCACCATGAACATTCAGCTTGTCATGCGGGATACCCAGATCGTGCATGGCGATCAACGCCACCACGGCGAAGGCTTCATTGACCTCGAACAGATCGACTTCATCAATGCTCCAACCGGTCTTTTCAAGCAGCTTGCGGATAGCACCAACCGGTGCGCGGCTGAACCATTGTGGTTCTTCGGCGTGACTGGCATGACCGACGATCCGCGCCAGCGCTGTCAGGCCTCTGACTTCTGCCATTGACGCTCGGGCCAGCAACAACGCCGCCGCGCCATCGGAGATCGAGCTGGCATTGGCGGCGGTCACGGTGCCGTCTTTCGCGAAGGCTGGTTTCAGGGTCGGTATCTTTTCCGGCCGCGCCTTGGCGGGCTGTTCATCGGTAGTAATGAGGCCCGCCTTCGTCTCCACCGCCGTGATCTCGGCCGAAAAATCGGCTTTCAGGGCGCGATCCAGCGAGGCCAGGGCGTAATCATCCTGCATCTGGCGCGTGAGCTGGTAATGAGTGGCGGCCTCCTCGGCGAAGGAACCCATGAGGCGGCCCTTGTCATAGGCGTCTTCCAGACCATCGAGGAACATGTGGTCCTTGACCTCGCCGTGGCCCATGCGCATCCCCGATCGCGCTTTCGGCAGCAGATATGGCGCATTCGACATGCTCTCCATGCCGCCGGCCACGACTATATCCGCCGAACCCGCCGCGATGGCGTCATAGCCCAGCATCACCGCCTTCATGCCGGAGCCGCACATCTTGTTGACCGTGGTGGCCGGCACGCTTACCGGCAAGCCAGCGCCCAAGGCCGCCTGACGCGCCGGCGCCTGACCGAGGCCCGCCGGCAGGACACAGCCCATAATCACCTCGTCAGGCACCTGTCCATTCAGCACGGCCCTTATCGCGGTCGCACCTAATTCAGGCGCCGTCACACCAGCGAAATCGCCCTGAAAACCGCCCATAGGTGTGCGCGCGGCGCCCGCTATGATGATCGTATCCGGCATTTATCGTTTCCTCTTATATCCGAAGAAAGATTACACCTGAAACCAGTTTGCGCAAGCCGGTTACGGTAATGTGTAGGCGATGATCGAGCCGCCCGGTTTGGCCCTGGCGTTCTTGCCGCCACCGGCACCGATAACGACATACTGCCTGCCTTTGACACTGTAGGTCGCGGGTGTCGCCGCGCCCGCCTCCGACAAAGCGGTTTGCCAGAGCAGCTTGCCGGTCTTCTTGTCGAAAGCGCGGAACTTGTTGTCATAGATGGTGGCCGCGATAAACAGCAGCCCCCCTTTGGTCACCACGGCTCCGCCATAGTTTTCGCTGCCGGTCGATGGATCATGCAGTTCAGGATATTGGCCCAGCGGCACCTGCCAGAGATAGTCGCCGGTATTGACGTCCAGCGCCGACAGCACGCCCCAGGGCGGGGCAATGGCCGGATAGCCGTCCGGATCAAGGAATTTTGTATAGCCGTCAAAGATATAGGCATCATTGTCCGTAGACGGATAATCCGGCGCCACTTTGGATTTTTCTGGCGATTGCTGGGCCGGATCACCCGACAGATAGCCGGTAATGGCCCTGATATCCTCCGGTGAATACTGACCGGCAAAGCCAGGCATCCGGCCACCGCCATTGGCGATCTGACGGACCATCTGATCGCCGGTGAAGCGATGATCGACGCCGATGAGCGATGGAAATTCCGGTGGCGAGCCCTTGCGATCCTCGCCATGGCAGGCGGCGCAGGCATTCTGGTAAAGCGCATAGCCGCTGCGACCGGAGATTATCGGCGGCTGTTTCTTGACCTTCAGTATCCACACCATTTCGTTGGAATTGATATAGAGGATGCCGCTCGTCGGGTCGTAGGAAGCGCCACCCCATTCCGCGCCGCCATCCATGCCCGGTAGCAGGACCGTGCCGCCGATCGAAGGGGGATCGAACGGCCCGCGCGAGCGAAGACCGGCGAAGGTCTTCGCCACCGCCGCATGCGCTTCCGGCGTGCGCTGGGTCAGATTATCGGCTGTCAGTTGCTGGCGATTATAGGGCAGCGGCCGGATCGGCATGACCTGAGTGGGCGATGTCACCTCGCCCGGAATATCCGAGGCTGGCGGATGGATTTCCTGCACCGGATAAAGCGGCTTGCCGGTCTTGCGATCGAGGATGAAGACCAAACCTGCCTTGGTCGTTTGGGCCACGGCTGCACGGCCATTGACGGTGATTAGGGTCGGCGGGGTCGGCGGATCGCGGTCCCAGACATCATGCTTCACCAGTTGGAAATGCCAGACGCGCTTACCGGTGTTGGCATCGAGCGCCACCAGCGAAGTGCCGAAGAGATTATCGCCTTCGCGGTCACCGCCATAGAAATCTTTGTTGCCCATGCCGGCCGAACCGAGCGGCGCAAAGACCAGCCCGTTTTCCGGATCGAGCGTCAGGCCCGACCAGGCATTGGCGCCCATGGCCGTCTTCCAGGCGTCTTTCGGCCAGGTGTCGTAGCCCACTTCGCCGGGGTGCGGGATGGTGTGGAATATCCACTTCAACGCGCCGGTGCGAACGTCATAGGCGCGGATATGACCGGGCGTATTGCCGGTCGATCCCATGATGATCAGGTCCTTGTAGACCACACCAGGCGAGACATTGCTGACCGAAACCGATGCCGTATCGCGTCCCAGCCCCTCTTTCAGATCGACCTCACCATTGTGGCCGAACGTATCGATCAGCCGGCCGGTTCTGGCATCCACCGCCAGCAGATGATTGCGGAAGGTGAAGAGAATACGCTCATCCTGACCATCGCTCCAGTAAGAGACGCCACGCAGGCGCTGCTTGGTATTGACCACATCGCCAAAAGCCGGATCAAACACCCAGAGCTGCGTCCCTTTCGCGGCATCGAGGCAAAACAACCGGCCTTTTGGCGACACAAAATAGAGCCGCCCGCGGATAATCATCGGGTTGCCTTCCATATCCGACTGATTGCCGCCCTCACCGAAGGCATCGCCAGAATCGAAGGTCCAGGCGACTTTGAGATTTTTGACGTTCCCAGTATTGATCTGGTCAAGCGTCGAATAGTGTGTGCCGTTCGGATTGCCATGATACCACGGCCAGTCTGCACCGGATTGCGATGAGGTGCCATCGATCGGCTTCTGGCCGTTAAATCCCGCCAATACGAGCGCCGCGCACACGACCACCGCCCCTAAGCGCATCATATTCGTTTTCCTGTCCCTGTGACGCCGCTACCGGTCGCTCTTGTCTGGAACGTAATCGATTACAAGGCGAAGCGGAAGAGGCAAGTTTCCACATTGCTTTTTAGTGATGAAGATGAAAACTGTGCGCAACAGAGTACCGCTACCTTGTGACCGGAAGATCGTCACCACATATCTGCCAGACCACCTTGCCACCACATTCAGAGGACTACCCATGCGCACCGTCAAGATCGCCTTAACCGCCCTCGCCCTTATCCTGCCAGCCTGCGCCCAGGCTGCTCCGGTTACGCCGGAGGCCAAACCCTTTCATATCGGCAGCTTTGAGGCCTGGAGCCTGCGTGACCTGACCAATGTCGTGCCCAATGACAACAGCGTCATCGGTGTGGGTCAGACGCCTGCCGAGGTCGCCGCTGTGTTGAAAGCCGCCGGTCAGCCGACTGATGAGATCACCTTGTCGATCGATGCCTTGCTGGTAAAGACCGGCGACCGCCTCGTGCTGATCGACACCGGCATGGGCCCCAAGGCGCACGGCGTCCTGATGGGCAGCCTGACCAAGGCCGGCGTCACGCCTGACCAGATCACCGACGTGCTGATCACCCACAGCCACCCCGACCACATCGGCGGCCTGCTGACCGCTGACGGCACGCCCGCTTTTCCCAAGGCTGTCGTGCACATGACCGATGCCGAATGGGCATCCGTGAAAGGCAATCCGCAGCAGGCGGATTTCGTCACGGCCATCAGCCCGCAAGTCCAGCCATTCGCCGGCGGTGCGGAAGTTCTCCCCGGTATTACCTCGGTCGTGTTGAAGGGCCATACGCCCGGCCATACCGGTTATGAGATCGTCTCCGGCACCTCGAAACTGCTCGATATCGGCGATACGGCGCACAGTGTCGTCGTATCCCTTGCCAAACCGGAATGGGCCATGGGCTATGACAGCGACAAACCGGCCGGTGAAGCCACCCGCCGCGAGGAACTGACCGTGCTCGCCAAGAGTGGTGAAACCATCTTCGCCCCGCACTTCCCATTCCCCGGGACTGGCACGATTAGGACCAAGGGTGACGGCTTTATACTGATCCCAACGAAATAATCTGAACTTATTCTAAAAACAAATATAATCGATTTTCTTTATTCTGACACGTGGCGCATGGTGATGGTTCAACAACCATCTGAGGAGATGCCCGCGTGTCAGACCAAGCTTCAAAATGCCCGTTTCACCAGACAACCACGGCGGGCGCGCCGATCGTTGATAACCAGAATTCGCTGACCGCCGGACCACGCGGCCCCGTGCTGTTGCAGGACTATCAACTGATCGAAAAGCTGGCGCACCAGAACCGCGAGCGCATCCCGGAACGCGTGGTCCACGCCAAGGGCTGGGGCGCACACGGCACCTTCACCGTCACCCACGACATCACGAAATACACCCGCGCCAGTATCTTCGCCGGGGTCGGCAAGCAGACTCCGCTGATCACCCGCTTCTCGACCGTTGCCGGTGAGTTAGGGGCCGCCGATGCCGAGCGCGATGTGCGCGGTTTTTCGGTGAAATTCTATACCGGGGAAGGCAACTGGGATCTGGTCGGCAACAATACGCCGGTCTTCTTCATCCGCGATCCATACAAGTTCCCTGACTTTATCCACACGCAAAAACGCCACCCGAAAACGCACCTGCGTTCGGCCACCGCCATGTGGGACTACTGGTCGCTGTCACCGGAGGCCCTGCACCAGGTAACCATCCTGATGTCGGACCGCGGCATCCCGGTCTCGCCCATGCATATGAATGGCTACGGCTCGCACACCTATTCGTTCATCAATGCGGCCAATGAGCGCTTCTGGGTCAAGTTCCACTTCAAGCCACACAAGGGCAAGGTGAACTTCACCAATGAAGAGGCCGCCAAGTTGATCGGCGAGACGCGCGAATCCTACCAGGAAGCGCTTTTCGGTGCCATCGAAGGCGGCGACTTTCCGCGCTGGGATCTGTTTGTGCAGGTCATGCCGGAGCTGGCGGCCGAGACTACGCCCTATAATCCGTTCGACCTGACCAAGGTGTGGCCTCACGGTGATTACCCGCTGATCCCGGTCGGAGTGATGGAACTGAACCGCAATCCTGACAACTATTTCAACGAGGTCGAGCAGGCTGCCTATTCGCCGTCGAATATCGTACCGGGTATTGGTTTCTCACCGGACAAGGTCTTGCAGGCGCGCATCTTCTCCTATGCCGATGCCCACCGCTATCGCCTGGGCACGCATTATGAGGCCCTGCCGGTCAATGCGCCGAAATGCCCGGTCAACCACTATCACGCCGACGGCCAGATGCGTTTCTTCGACAATTTCAAGAATCCGGATGCCTATTATGAGCCCAACAGCTTCGGTGGCCCGAAGGAAGCACCGGAATACAAGGAACCGCCGCTGAAAATCTCAGGCGATGCCGACCGCTATAACCACCGGGAAGGCAATGACGACTATTCGCAGCCGCGCGCCCTGTTCAATCTGTTCAGTGATGGTGAAAAACAGCGCACCTGTGAAAGCATCGCTGGTTCAATGAAGGGCGTGCCGCAATTCATCGTCGACCGCGCGCTGGGCCATTTCGACCTCATCGATCCGGCCTATGGCGCCGGCATCCGCAAAGCCTTGGCCCACGGCGGCGATGCCGAGGTTCAGGCGACGCGCAGCCTGGACTAAATGAAAACGCCGCGGTCCTGTGTGGACTGCGGCGTTTTTTCAGGCGTAATGCCGGTAAGGCAGTTCGCTGCGGGCGGGCATCGTTTTGCCCCTGACCGCCAGCTCGACCACCGGACGGACATCCGGATGTATCGACTGCTGGTGGATTTCGTAACTGGTATCCATGAACCAGGCGTTTTCCAGCGCCTCATCGAGCACCAGCGACCAGACATTTTGCGGCAAACCGAGCCGGTCAATCAGTTCCTGGGTAATATCGGCCTTTTCAAACATCAAGTCTGCATTGAGAGACATGGGCTTATCCGATCATCGTGAAAAATGAAGATAGAATTCAGGCGGGTTAAGGCAGTCCGGGAGCAATATAAGCGTTAACTTTTAGTTGTGGCGACTCTAAAAATCAGCCCCAAAATCCGGAAACAGATCGCCTTGTTCCGTCTACGGAGCAATGGTTTCTACTGATTGGCAAGGGATCTTCCGAAAAGGCATTGAGTCTGCACTCAAAACCGGACGTATACCTTATAAAGCCCTGGAACCGACTTCACACAAAATCGGACTCCCGATCGTCTGACATCTTATGTTCACAATTTGTGACAGTCCGGAATCACGTACGTACAGGGGCATTTCGGAAGGCTTCGGCCATGGCTGTATACAACGGCTTCGGACGGAATTGATCGTCATAAGGCGTCGGGCGCAGAGGCAATTTGTCGGTGCGCGGCGTGGTCGATTGCAGCCAGCTGTACTTATCATCCAGCCCCCAACACAGGAAGTCCTTCACCGCCGTATTGCCGAGCGTCAGGTCGATATAGGTTTTCGCCACTTCGGCCACAACGGCATCACGCCGGGCAATATCACCTTCCACCTTGCGGTCATTGACGTCGAACTCGGTAACCAGCAGGCTATAATCCAGGGCGGCGGCGTCCTTCAGGAACTGCGTCCATTCGGCATATTGCGGTGTACTGTCGTCGGTCGTCATCTGACCGACCACGCTCTGATCCGTGCCGATATGGCCCTGGATACCCAGGGCATTTACCGGCAGTTTTTCATCGCGGAACCAGCGCAACAGGTCGAGCGCCGCCTTGCGGTGCAGGGCATCCTTCGGCCGCCAGCTCATATAATCGTTATAGACGAGCTGCATTTTCGGCAGGTGTTCGCGCGCCGCCTCGAAACAGATGCGCAGGGCATCGCGACCAAGGATGCGGGTGAACACATTGGCCCGGACCTCACCGGTCTTTTCATCGATGGCTTCATTGATGACATCCCATGAGGTCAGGCGATCACCGAAGTGCGTGGTCACCTTGCCGATATAGTCGCGCAACAGCGCCTCGGCGGCGACCTTTGGCTTGGTGCCGAAATCGTGCGTCAGCAACCACTTCGGCAGGAATTCGTCCTTGGCCCAGAAAAGCGTATGGCCGCGCAGAGGCATCTGGTTGGCTTCGGCGAAGGCCAGCACCGCGTCGCCCGGCGCGAAATCATAGACGTCTTCCGGGGTGTCATGGATAGTGTACATCTTCAGCTCGTTGCGCGGCACCAGGATGCGGCAATCGCGCTTGAGGATTTCCGCCACCTGCGGGTCGGTCAGGCCACCGGTCTTGACGCCCGTGGCGCCGCCGAAACGGATGCCTTTGGCCGCCGCCAGTTCACCCAGCGAGGTTGCGGTTTGCGCCAGGGCCGGGGTGGCCATCAGGGCCGCGCTGCCGGCCAGAAAAAGACGACGATCCATTAGGTGATACATTACTTGGCCTCATGTGTGACGTGAACCCAGTCAATATCGACCGCGCCGTTCGCCGTGTTTTTGTTGAAGGTGAACAACGCCGGACGGCTGCCTTTCCACCAGGAGAATTTCGACAGCGGCAATTGTTCGCCAAAGGCTGTGAAGGTCTTGCCATCGAGGCTGTAAGCAAAGCGCCCGGTCTGATCCGGCAAGGCCTCGGCACGCAGTTCCACCATTTGCCCCGTAACTTCCGGCCCCATGGTTTCAACGCCGGCCGACGCATAGGCGATATGCGACACGCCGCCTTCGCGCACCACGCCGATCCATACCGGCTTGACGCCGAACAGGCTGACGCCGGCGCGCTGGCCATCGGCCATGTGCGAGATATCGAGCCGCGCCGTCATCTGCATGGCCGGACCTTGCAGGACCTGCGTCAGGGTATTGCGTGAGGTCGTCAGGCTCTGCGCCTCGCCGGCCTTCAGGCGCAGCCAGCCAGAGCGTTCGGTCAGGCTCCATTTCGCATTGTCTGGATTATGGTTCCACGACCATTGCAGCCCCAGTGTCTTGCTGCTGAACGCATCAGATTCCTGCAAACGATCATTTGTCCGTACACCGGTATCCGGTACGGCGTGGCTCGAAACTGGCTGGCCTTCATTGCCCATCACCGGCCAGTCATCGACCCATTTGACCGGCTGGAGATGGTCGATGCGGCCAAAGGCGCCTTCCGAATTGAAGTGCAGGAACCAGCCCTGACCGGACGGCGTCTCGACATAACCGCCCTGGTGCGGCCCCTTGATATCGGCCGTCGGCACCAGCACATCACGCCATTCATAGGGACCGTAGATGTTCTTGGCGCGGCCCACAGCTTCAGGCCCCGTCCCAACCCCACCGATCGGTGCAAAGATATAGTACCAGCCGTTGCGCTTGTAGAGCTTCGGCCCTTCGAGCACCGGCAAACGCGCCTTGTCATCGGCCACCACCACGCCGTCATCGAGCACCTTCGTGCCATCCGCGCTCATCTTGTGCAGGATCAGCGGACCGGCCCCGACCTTACCGTGGATCAGATAGGCCTGGCCGTCATCGTCCCAGAAAGGACACGGGTCTTCGAGGCCGGCTTGCGCCATCACCGCCACCGGCGTCGACCACGGTCCGGCCGGGTCCTTGGCCGTGATCATGAAAATGCCTTCGTCCGGCGTCGGGAAATAGATATAGAACAGGCCATTATGAAAACGGATCGACGGCGCCCAGATGCCGCTGGCATATTTGGTGTCGGTGACCGGCTTGGACCGGGTGTCATCCAACTGGAAGGGGCCGGGCATGTCGTATTCCGGCGCGAAGGTCAGCTTCGGCACGGCATTGGCAATGATCTTCCAGTGGACCAGGTCTTCCGATTTCAGCACCGGCAGGCCGGGCGACAGATGGAAACTCGACGACACCATGTAATAGCTCTTGCCAACACGGATCACGTCCGGATCGGAGTAATCGGCATAGAGGACAGGATTGCTGTAGGTCGCCGGTTGCGGCGCGGCGGTGGCGCAGCCGGAGATCGCCGCCATGGCCAACAGGGAAATGAGTGTACGGCGGATCATAGAACAACCCTTTCATTCGGTTTGATCGTCAGCTTGCGTGCCGGACGCCCCATCAGGCGCAGGGTTATCTTTTCCGGTTTCTCGGAAATACCTAACAGGGCCTGCGGCGCACCGGTCTTGCCGGTCACCAGCCTTGCCACGCCCTCTATGCGGCCAAGCGACTTGCCGGCCAGGGTCAGGTCTGCGCCCTTGCCGTCATAGGTCATGCCCGCGGTCTGACCACCATCGGTCGGCAGGCGGAACGTCGCCCCTTGTGCGGCTTCATGGCCGGACCGGACATTCCAGTTCAGGGCATCGGTCTCTTCGGTAATGCCCGCCAGACGCCAGGTGTAATCCATCATCACCAGCGCCGCCGGTGAGTAATTCGGCAGGTCTTCCTGTGTGAAGGCGCCCGTCTGCGGGTCCATCTGCTGGCGGAAGGTCATGTCGGACATCAGCCCTTCGCACCACCGCGTCATCATGAAGCTGAACTCGGCCGATCGACCGTAATGCTCCATCCAGCGCGGCGCGCGCAGGGCGGTCAGAGCCTGCGAAGGCCCGCCCCAGCTGTTCTTCGGCAAGGGGCGGATGAACTTCGGATCATCGAACGCCACGGACGGCATCGGGTAATGCGTCCAGAAAGCTTTCGGATTATGAATCTGCCGCGTCCACAGGTCATCAAACAATGCCTGATCGACGACATGCTCACCGCACATCCGGCTGAGGATATCCGAGCGCACGCGGACAAATTCATTATTGGCATCGAGATCATAGAAGGCGGCGTCTTCGGCGACATAGAGCTTTTGCAGAATCAGCCGGCGCATCTGGTCGGCGCTTTCCGCCCAGCGATCGGCCTCAGCCGATTTGCCGAGCGCCTTCGCCATATCGCTCAAGGCCAGACGTGCGCCATAGGTGGTGGCGGACAGGTCAGGGCACAGGCGCGGCAAGGCGAAGCCGTCCGGATAGTGCTTGGCGTCCTTGTTCGGGCACTGCGGCGGGATGCCTTCCCAGCGCGCCGAATTGTCATGGCCGGTATCATAGGTGCAGAAACCTTCGGTCAGGCCAGTGCCGCGGGTATTGCGATATTTCAAAAGCCAGGCGTCCCAGGCCGAACAGGCGGTGTAAGCCGAGGCCAGCAGGCTTTCATCATTCGTCGCCCGCGCCAGTTCCCAGGCCGTGGCGGCGATCGGCACCACCATCTGGATCTGACCGAAGCCCGTCTCAAGCACCTTGTTATTGCAGGGCAACTGGCCATCCATGCGCTGCAATTCGAAGAAGGTCATGTGGCTGTTGCGCGCCACGTCCGGACGGAACTTGCGGTAAACGAGCGATTCATGCGGCCCGCATTCCATCCAGATGCCGGCATAGTCGGCCCCCTCGATCAGCACGGGGCCGGAATAGCGCGGCACCACCTGCACATTGGCGGCCAGCACAGCCAGCGCCTTGTTATAGGCCGCCTGCCACTTGGCATTGGCGGTCGTGAACTGCGGCTGGCTTACCGTCTCTTCCGCCCGCGCCTGGGTAACCATCAGGGCAGCCGCGCCGGTGGCGATGAAAGTTCTACGGTCGATCATGCCCATTTTCATGCCTGGCAGGCCTCCATGTCGGTCTTGAACAGGAATTGCGGACGCGGATCAGGCGTGGCCGGCACAAACTGCACCTTGATCACGGCCAGGCGCGTGACGTGCCGTGCCCACAGACCATAGGCCGGCGCATCGCCGCCCTTATCTTTACCCAAGGCGCCCCAGGCTTCGTCGATCATGTGCGCATCCGGGTAAACCCCGCGCAGTTCGCCGATCTGGTCTTCTTCCAGCCAGCGCGTCGAGGCGATCATGCCGATCTTTATGTCGTGCAGCACAACGTCCTCGATATGCTTTTCCGGAATGCCGATGAAATAGGAGCCGCGCGGCCCGTTATCCGCACCGGTAATACGCTCGAATACGACCCGGCGCAGCGACCCCACCGGCGGCTTCGGCTGGTCGGGTTGCACCCGGCCGCGATCTTCCAGCCGCATGAACAGGGGGCTGCGCGCCCGGACAATATGGATATCGGTGGCCAGGATATTCTCCGCCGTGCCGCCATCGACCATTTCCCACGAGATACCGGAATCGGACCCTACCGGCTTGACGTGGCGCATGGTTTCGGACACCCCGCCGACTTCACAATGGCGCGCCAGTACATTGCGGAAAACGCTCTGTGAATCCGTGCCGAGTTTGAGCGCGTTGCACGAGCTATAGAGCCGGTTATGTTCGATCAGCACGTTTTCGGTCGGGGCCTGCGCCGCGCCCTTGAAGCAGATCGAGTCGTCGCCGGAACTGATATAGGAATGACGGACGATGACATTGCGGCAGCCATCGATATCGATGCCGTCATTGTTGAAATTGGCCTGGTTCTCGACCGTCATCTTCTCGACCAGCAGGTCGTCGCAATTGAGGTAATTCTGCATCCAACACGGCGAATCCTTCAAGGTGATGCCGTGGATATGGATGCGCTTGCAGTCGATCACCCGGATAACGAATGGCCGTCCCGGCGTGCCGTGAATGCCCTCTTCGCCGTGGAAATTGGCGCCACGCCCGTCGATGATACCCTCGCCGCTGATCGAAATATCCTCGCAGCCCTCGGCAAAGATCAGCGACTGGTTCATGCCCATATTGGTGTCCTGGACCGTGCGGCGCTTCGCCACGCGCTCCGGATAATCCTTCAGGTCGAGCGAGGCCAGCAGACGCGCGCCCTTGGCCACCTCCAGCCGGACATGGCTGCGCAGATCGAGTGTGCCGCTGACATAATCGCCTTTCGAGAGCCGCACCGTGCCGCCGCCTTGCGCCGCCGCCTCGATGGCTTTCTGGATATAGGATGTGGCCAGGCCTTCGCCCGTATAACCGACCGCTTCGGGGGTCACGATCCGCTTCGGACCGTTCCACGGCTTGAGGGTCGCGGTCAGGCGCTTCGCCATCGCCTCCAGATCGGCACGCAGGGGCGCCACCCATTCCGGCAGAGCGCAGCTTTCCGCTGCGGCGGTGCGGACGGTTGCAGCAAAACCAATACTGACGAAACCAAGACCGGCAAGACCGGCCCCCAGTTGGCGGCGTGAAGGGGAATATGGCATCGGATTCCTTTCCATATAAACTCCGCTTCTTCCGGCGGTTTAGAATTTTGTTTTACCGCGCAATTTATCCGAAAAGTGCTGCACACTTTATCGGATTGCGCTCTATCAAAGCACTGTATCAGAAGAAAAAGAAGCCCGGCAGGGAGACCGGCCGGGCTTAAGTGGCAGAACCGGGGAATAAAGAGGTTCTGGTAGGTAAGGCGGCGCAGCGCCAGGGAGGAAAGAAACGCTGCGCCTGCCAATCCAGTCGTAAGACTAGAACTTCGCGTCCACGCTGACGAAGAAGACTTGACCCTGGACATCGTAGGTCGCCGGGATGGTGTTATCACCCGGAAGCTGCGACGTACCGAGGATCGGCGGGTCCTTGTCGAACAGGTTGCGGACACCGACCGACAGCTGGATCTTCTGGGTCAGATCATAGGCTGCCGTCAGATCGAGGTAGGTCTGGGCATCGATGACCGGGTTGGTCAGCGTGTTGAGCGCCGGCGGGGTCAGGCCCTTGGCAAGCGGCAGCATGTAGGTATCGACCGTCACCTTGCCGATATAGCGGGCACGGGCCGAAAGGGTCAGCGGGCCGGTCTTCCAGGTCACGCGACCGGAACCTTTCCACTTCGGAATCGGCTGGCCGCAGGTCGCGCCGAAGGCACCCAGGCAGTCGTTCGTGACATCCGGCTGATCCTGGATCGGCGTGCTGATGAACTCGCTGACATAGTTGATATTGGCCGAGACATCCCAGCGGCTGGCGCCCATAAGACCCCAGTCGGTTTTGAAGCCATAATGGCCTTCAACATCGACACCGGCCGTCGACAGGCGACCGACATTGGCGTTGGTGGTCGACACATAGTCAGGACCGGTCACCTGACCCGAGGACGGATCGCGGTGGATAGCCTGACAGAAGACGCTGCTGGCGTCCATGATCGTCTTGTAGCAGAGGTCGAGGACCGACTGCACGCCGCCGCCGCCGAGGGTGGAGATGGCATCGTCAAGCGTGATCTTGTAATAGTCGACACTGACCTGGAGACCGCGCACATAGCTCGGCGTCCACACCACACCGAAGGTGGTGGTGTTGGAGGTTTCCGGGCTCAGGTCCGGGTTGCCGCCGGTCGTCTGGTTGACGAAGACGCCGGGCTGGACAGCGGAAGTGAACACCGTCGAGGTCGGCACGCCGGTGGCGAGACACAGGGCCTTGAGGGCATCGGTCCGGTTGGCAACCGCTGTCTTGTCGGAGCACGGATCGGTCGCCGTCGGGCCGTTGGTGCCGGCACCGCCGAACAGTTCACCGACGTTCGGCGCGCGGATGGCATGCTGGTACTGGGCGCGCAGGGCGATATCGCTGTTGAGGGCCCATTCGGAGCCCAGCGAATAGGTCCAGACGCCGCCAACACCTTCCAGGTCATAATCGGAGTAGCGGAAGGCGCCATTCACGCTCAGGCGCTTGGCCAGGGGCAGGTCGACCAGGATCGGGGCGCGGACTTCGCCGTAGATTTCCTTGACCGTGGTCGAGCCCTTGGTCGCCTTGGCGGCGTTCCAGCCGGAAACGTCGCCCGAAGCCAGATAGGTGTCGGGGATGTATTCGGCGGTATCGTAACGCCATTCAAAGCCGGTCGAGAAGTCGACCGGACCGGCCGGCAGGTCGAAGGCTTCACCGGTCAGGTTGCCGGCAAAGACCTGCTGCTCGGCGCGCAGGCCGGCATTGGCGTTGATGACGATGGCCGCCGCGCCGGCGTCGGTCATGTTCTGACCGAACGGATTGAGCACGGGGGCCGCGCCGCCTTGCGAAAGCACTGCCTGCTGGAAGTGGCTGAGCGAGATCGAACCCGTCTGGGTGTCGGATTCCGTCGTGCGGGCATAGGTGTAGTAAACGTCGTACTTCAGATCGCGCAGGACCTTCGACGACACGTCGCCGAGATTGCCGCGCACGCCCAGAGCCGTGCGGAAGACGGCATGGTCGGAGGTGGTGAAGCGCGTACCGACGTCCGGCAGGCGGCGGTTGTAGTTGATGACCGCACGGCCATCGCCCGGCGCATTGGTCAGGGTCAGGGTGCCGTTGGTGACCGTGGTCGTGCCGGTTTCCTTCAGGTCGAGCTGGTGCAGGACTTCCTGCATCGGCGCGCCGAGATAGGGATTGTTGACGTCAAGCAGCAGGTTGCCGGAATAGGAGGTCGGCGCGATCTGCACATCGGCGACGTTGTCGCTGTAGTGCATTTCCATGTAGCCGGTCGCCTTGTCGTTGAAATCGTAGTGGGCGAAGACGTTGCCCATCCAGCGAACCTGCGGCGTGATGATGTCGGACAGGCCGCCGAGATCATAACCGTCGTTCGGGGCGGCGTACGGACGCACCGTCTTGCCATCGTCGCTGAGGATGGCGCCGTTGGAACCCATGTTCTGGAGACCGGCAGCCGCCAGGGCCGCATTCAGTCCGGCGTTCGAGCCGGCCGAGCCGTAAATCGGCAGGGTGCCGATACCGAAACGGCCATTCGGCACCGTCGAGGAACCGCTGAAGATCAGGCCGGGACGACCGCCGCCTTCGAGGCAGCTCTGGCCAGCCGCTGGCGTGAAGGGGGTGCCGGCGTGATCATCGCTCCACGAATCGGCAGTGACGCAACCGTCCGCCAGGGACGGCATGGCCCAGCCGCCACGATCGGCGCGCGTATAGTCACCGCGGTTCATATAGTTCAGCGAGGCGACGATATTGCCGCGACCGTCGGCGAAATTACCGCCCGCCGTGACATCGACGCTGTAGGTCGGCGTGCCGGTATGCTGATCCCAGGTTCTCTGGAGATTCATTTCCACGCCCTGGAAATCATCGCGCATGACGAAGTTGACGACACCGGTAATGGCGTCGGAGCCATAGACGGCCGAAGAGCCGCCGGTGACGACTTCAACGCGCTTGATCAGCGCGGCGGGGATGGTGTTGATGTCGGTCGTGAAATCCGGACCGGTGATGGCGAAGCGGCGACCGTTGACCAGAACCAGGTTGCGGGTCGGACCGAAATTGCGCAGGTTCAGCGTGGCCGTACCGACCGGCTGACCGGCCTGAACCGTATTGGCCGTCGGGCTGTTGAGCTGCGAACCGGTGAATTGCGGCGTGTCGGACAGCATGACGTCGACGTTCTGCGTGCCGGCCAGCTTCAGTTCCTGCTGGTCCAGAACGGTAACCGGCGTCGGCGCCTTGAAGCCGCGATTCGCCAGACGCGAACCGGTAACGACCACGACGGTCTCGTCGGCCGGTGCGGCGGTGGCCGGTGCGGCTTCAGGAGCGGCGGCGGCATCCTGGGCCATGGCCGGCAGGGCGATCAAGCTGGCGCCCAAACCCGCGCCGAGTGCCAGAATCGAGATCGACGCTACCAATACTGGTCGCAACCCCCTTGTTTCATTGTACTTTTTCATATTATCTTCTTCCTTCCAGTTGTCTTCTTATACCGCCCGCGCCGGTTGCTCCGGACACAGACCATCCCTCTGCGAATGATACAGACCATCCGGCTCGGCACGGACATGGCTCCGGCACGACAAAGTAATTTAAAGGGCTTGATGAGGCATGGACGTTTGCGTCCGGTCCTTGAATTTCGCCCTGATTAATGGCTGTGATCACCGGTTTTACGCCGATGGACAGCTCTTTCGTTTTGATAGACCCGCTTTTTTGCCCGATGTCGTTTCAGTTTTGTGACACCGGTGTCAATTTATGTGGTAACGCTAACATTTTGCAACACAGCATAAACGCATGTCGCAATCAGACGCTACGCGCCTATTTTTAGCAAATCAACTCCCTCCCCAACCGATGTCCCGCTCTGCGCCGTTTTCACCTGCAAAATTTATCACATACTGGGATTTCGCCGTTCCACGTTCCCGCATAATGGGATGCCGGCGAAACAACAGACGGAAAACCGTCCATTTCATTTCAATATTCGGGATTGAAATACGAAATGTGACTTTCCAATCACAGTGATGAAATATTGACTGTCCGACGCCAAATCGATCTTTTATGGATGAAATTTACGGCTTCAGGCGGGCATTGGCCTCGTTGACCAGTTCGATATAGGCGGCCCCGACATTGATGACATACTCGTTTTCGCCCCAGAAGAACGGCCAGTCCTCCTTGTTTTCGGGAAAATCGGGCTTGAGAACGAGCACACCCGGCACCACACCGCCGGCAATGAAGCTGAAATCGGCACGGTTATTACCATAGGCCACTTCCTTGGAAACCGTGCCGACACCCGAGACGAACGACACATTCGATCCCGGATGGGTGCCATAGATATAATCCAGGGCCTGGTAGACGGCATCATTGCCAACAATATCAGGGAATTCGCGGTTCAGCGCCGCCGCGGTCAGGCCGTACTCGACCACCGTGCCGCCACCGGCCCAGCCGCCTTCGGTGATCGGCACGCCAAACGGATTGGCCGATGCCGCCTTGTCGGCCTGCGCTTTCCACGCCACCACCGCCGGGCGGACCTTGGCCTTGAAGGCTTTCGGCATCAGGGGCAAGACCTTGGCCAGGGTCGCGGCATTGGCGGCGAAGGTCTTGCTAACTTCCGGCCACAAGGCGTCGATGCGTTTGGCGTATTGCGGGTCTTTTGTGGTGATCAGCAGTTCGACCGCGGCGGAGAGTTCCTCCTCCACCAGATCGCCACCCGTCGTATTGCCGAAGTGGTAAAGGTTTGGCGCGTGGCTGTGCTCCTCGGTCCAGACGCGTTTGGCGATATCCAGAGACTTGCCGGCCAGCGAATCGTCAAAGCCTTTCAGCGCCCGGCTGGCGGCGGCAAGCGCGGCAATAGAACCGTAGTTCAAGGCCGAGGTGGTATTGGTGAAGGCCCAGCGATCGTCCGGCATACCGCTGCGGCCATCCTTCACTTCATCGCGCTCAAGCGACGGATCATAGATCAGACCGTCGGTCTTGGTCACGGCGTCGCCGAGATGTGGATATTCGGCCACGTCGGGCTCGACGATGCCGTTGATGGCGTGGCCGACGGCATCGAACTGCGCCACAAGCTGGATCGTACCGTGCTGGATCTGTTGGAGCAGGTCAGGCTTGCCATCCGGCACATGAATATCGACATAGCGGCGCTGGTGATCGATCAGGGTATCGTCGCGCGTCAGCCCGAACTTCTCCCAGCTCTGCACCAGAGACCGCACCACGGCGTAGTGCGTCTGGGTGCGGATATCGAAATCGCCGGCGTCGAACCAGCCGCCGACATTCAGGCCGGGAATGTGCTCATAAGGCTTGAATTGGGTGTCGGTGCTGCCCGGTTTCGAGGCATAGAGGTCGATATGATTATCGCCCGGCGGCGCCTGCATGGCGTCGTCGCGATGGCTGTCACCATGCCACACCTTATAGGCTTCATTGACCTTCATATGGTCCATGGCAACCGGCAGGTAAACATCGAGCGTTGGCTCCCAGGCGGTGGCGTAGATATCACCGGCAATACGGAAGGGGCTGGTGCGCTGGCCTTCATATTCGATGACGTAAAGCCCCGGTTTGGTGACGCTGGAGAAGTCAAAGGTGCGATAATCGTAACGCAGGTAATGCCCCCATGGCCTGGCCTCGGCGGTCAACACCGGCGTGAAACTGCCATCGGCACCCACTTCCAGCAGGTGGGCCTCAGCGGCAGGCTTGTCATTCGGATCGAGTTCGATGACGGCCTTCTTGGCTTGTCCCGGCGCATAGCCCAGTTGCGAATGAGCGATCATCGGCGGACGCACCCAGTCGGCCACTGAATTGGCCGTCATCGTCCATGACACCACCGTGCCGGTCTTGCCGGCCGGGATCAGCGATCGCACGACATACCAGCCGTTCTGCGCCTGGTTGCGGCCATCATAGAGCGCGATATCGGCATCGGAAGTCAGGGTAACCCTGCGGGCCGGGTCTTCCGGCGCCAGTACGAAGGTCTTGCCATGAGCCAGAGGCAACGGTTCAGTCTGCGGCAGCAGGCGCGACATCGGCACGCCCTCGCCAAGGCTTTTCATCGGACCGGACGGATAGAGTGGAAAGCTGCCCGCCACGCCATCGGCGAGATAGCTCTTGTGGAAATAGGCCGCCGGCAGGAATTCGAGATTGAAGCCGGCCTTGCCCGCCAGCGCTTCCGGCAGAGGCTTATCGAGAATGACGCTGAGAGCCACGCCCTTGCCTTTCGGTTCGACGCGTACCTGGTAGGTGAAGTCATATTTCGGGTAGCTCACCGTCGTGGTGACGATACCCGATGCGGCATCGACCTGGCGATCCTTGACCAGCCCCATCTCGTCCCACTGACCGGGCGTCGGCATCAGGCGGATATCGCCATTGGTGGCGGTGCGTACACCCTGCTGGATCAGTTCGACCCCGGCGATCTTGGCGTCATTGAACAGGCTGTCGGCACCATTGGAAAAGACCAGCACATTGACACCGCGCGTCTCGAAATAGCCCTTGCCGTTCAGATGCAGTGGTTCGGCATAGGCGGTGGCCGCCAACATGACACCTGTGGCGACTGTCAGCATAAGCTTGCTCAGATGACGCATGGTTTCTTCCCTGTATTTTTTATGATAGCGGTAACATATTCTATTGCGCGAGGCTGTCAATGCGCGTCAGGCCGGTTGTCTTATCGATTCAATTTGTTCAGCAGCATGGCCCGCAAACGCCGGGCCTTCATATCGTCCATTGGCCCCAGATTACCCCGTGCCGCTTCCGGCAGGTGCGCACCAGCGGTTTCCGCCGGACCGAAGATGTAATAGTCGAATACCTCGCGCCAGGCGTCCTTTTCCGCCTGCGGCCGGTCGCGCAGGGACAGCAGGCCATGCAGCAGGGTATTTTGCGGCGTATCCATAAAAGCCGGTGAGGTGTTCCACCAGTAATTGATCAGGATATTGAACGGTTCCAGCGCTTCAACATGGTGCCACCACAGGGCGGGATAGAACAGCACATCGCCGGGTTCCAGTTCCGCGACCTGACCGGCGGCGATCGCCTCCCGGAAGCGGGGATGACGCTCGAAATCCGGCTGGCGGAAATCCACCATGCTGACCACCTGACCGCCCGGCGTCGGCTCAAGTGGCCCCGGATAGAGGTTGTGGATCTGGTCGGGCGGGAACAGGGTGAAGCGCCGCCGCCCGGCCACGCAAACCGCCAGATTGTGCGACATGTCGTAATGTGCCGTGGCCGTGGTGCGGTTACCGATCCAGATGCTGGCCAGCGGCGGATTGGCGCTGAACATCGGGTGGTTGAGCACAAGCTCATCATGCGCCCGCAGGCCTGGCAGGAACAGGTCGAGATCGGTCGAGCCGATATAGAAGGATGGCGGGTTCGGGTCGCTGAGATGACTTTTCATCTGGTCGAGGGCGTCTCCAAGGTCGGTACGTCCGCCCTGGAAATTGAAGCCGGTGACATCCTCATTATAAAAGAAACGGCCACCCTGCTCTGGCTCGGCAACAAACAGCGTCACCGGCCGGCCCTGATAGAAGCCCTTGAGATAGTCCATGGCGGTCTGCGGTGAGGTAAGTCCTGCCCGCACCAATGGCCAGTCCCGCGCCACACCCTTCATGATGACCGGTACCTGCGCGGCCATCAGCTCATCATAGGGGATCTGATCCGGCTGGATACCGGTAACGGTTCGGGTTTTGGTGCTGACGCCCGACATGGCGCCTCAGGCTCCCTGCCGTTTGCGGTTCTTGAGCGTGACCAAGTGCTGCATATTGCCAAGCGAAGTCAGCACATGGAAGGCCATTCCCAGATAGCCGCGCGCATTGAGCTTCGCCAGTGCCGTCCCATCCAGTCGCGCCAGGGCTTCACCACTGATCGAAAACAGGTCTGGAATGTCGTATCCCAGGGTATCATCGATGCGAACATCGAGTTTCACCGGCACCAGAAGACCTGCGTCAAGCCAGGCGGCGAACACATCGTCGTTGAGACCCAGGCCACTGTGAAGCGTGCGCAGGACCAGAATATGACGTTCAAGAACCGGTGCATTGCCACCGTGCGGCAGGAACAGGGGCTCGCCCTCGCTTCGACTAAGGCGCGAATGGGCCACGTCTATCAGCACCATCGGCCCATTGCTGTCACCCTCTTCGCGGAGCCCAAGCAGGAAGGGACCACGATCCTGTCCGGCCGGCACATAGCGTGCGTTCCAGCCTTCGCCATCGAGAAACAGGTTTTCATCCCGGTCGAAGCCCAGCAGGGCAATGGCATAGAAGGCGCCTTGCGCGTCGCGACGAAAAAAGATGGGATATTCGCGCTGAATCTCGGCAAACTCGTTCGGATAAACGCGGACCTGGTTGACGGCATCCCCGAAGGCGGCGGCGTGGCCGGTAATGATACGCAGGTCGTGATGCTCGACATTATCCAAAAGCACGGGTTTACTGTTTTCCATAATCGTCAGGTCCATATGCAAGTCGTAGCTTAAACTATAGCGGTCGGGCAATATTGTTTCAGAAAAGCGTCCTGAGGCATCATCTTTGCCACGGCATCGTCATTAGTCGCCTTCAGGCCGTCAAAGACCTGGGCCATTTCCTTGTCATTCATCAACGCACCCAGACGATGCCAGCCTTGCGGCTCAAGCCTTTGTCCGAGCATGACCTGCGCCCATGAGTCCGTCCGGAACAGTTCGCCCGGCTCCTGATAGGCCACACCGGACTCGCGGAAAAGATCGATGCGCGCCTGTAAAGACTCCGGCACAGCCATCACCGCGTTTTCCGACCAGAACGCGCTGTCGGACCGTTCCGTCAGCTTGTAGTGCAGAATAACAAAGTCCCGCGCGTACTCGGCTTCCCGATCCGACATCTCATTATAACGCGCCACTAGGGCGTCCGTTACGCCAAAAAATGGAAAATTCTGAACCAGATTCAAAATCGATTTTTGAAACAGATGAATGCTGGTGGATTCCAGCGGCTCGATAAACCCACTGGACAGGCCCATTGCCACGCAATTCTTGTTCCAGATTTTCTTGCGTCGGCCCGTTTGATATTTAATCACTCTAGGGGTGTTCACCATGGGCGCGTCCAGGCTTTTCGTCAGAAGCGCGTGCGCTTCATCGTCCGACATATCGGCACTGGAATAAACCAGGCCATTGCCGACACGAGTCTGGAGCGGAATCCGCCAACGCCAGCCAGCGGTATGCGCGACAACTTTCGTATAAGGCATGGGTGGTCCGGCTGAGTGCGTTTGCACCGCCAAGGCGCGATCCGTGCGTATCCAGTGGCTCCAGTCCTCATAGCCGGTCTTCAGGGTTTCCTCGATCAGGAGCCCCCGGAATCCGGTGCAATCGATGAACAGGTCGCCGGAGATCACCTCTCCGCTCGCCAATGTCACGGAGGTGATGAAGCCTGTCTCAGCCTGTTGCTGAACGCTGACAATCTGCCCTTCCTGCCGCTTTACCCCTGAAGCCTCACTCAATTTGCGCAGGTATTTGCCATAAAGGACAGCATCCAGGTGATAGGCGTAATTGATGGGCAGGTTCTTATGAAGCTGAAACTTCCCGGCTCTCGCCGCCTTCGTTTCCAGGCTGTAATCATCAAGTGATCCGCCAAAACCTTTAGACCGGCCTTCCAGCCAGATATTATAAAAATGCGCCATCCACGGCGATTTGCCGAGTGTACCGAAAGAGTGAAAATACTGGTCGCCTTGTCGCGCCCAGTTCTCAAAGTCGATCCCCAGTTTGAAGGTCGCACCCGTCTCGCGCATGAATTCCTGTTCGTCCACGTTGATAAGGTGGTGAAACGCCCTCACCGTAGGAATCGTTGATTCACCGACCCCGATAATACCGATATCGGCCGATTCAATCAGGGTTATATCAAGCACAGACCCGAGCAGGCGCGACAAAGCCGCGGCCGCGCACCAGCCCGCTGTTCCGCCACCGGCGATAACCACTTTTTTTATGACCTGTGCATTCATCTGCCTGCCTCTTTGGTTCGCGCAACTGCCGTTTATAAAAAAAGGAAGGCCGCATTGTTATGCGGCCTTCCCCTCAAGTTAAACCAATATCTGGTTTTTAGAACTTATAACGCAGACCAATATCGTAGCGTGTATCAAGTTCCTGATACATGACAACATCGGTCGGCACGCGGATATATTGCACCACATGTTCCTTGTTGATGTTCAGAGCTTCGAACGTCAGCATCAGGTTCGGCCTGATTTCGTAGTTCAGGGTTGCATCCCACTGGCCAAAGGCCGCGACATAACGACCGCCGTTTTGCGAAGCATTGGCTTGCGCCAGGTACTTATCGCGCCAGTTATAGACAATCCGGCCTTCGAAACCGTACTTTTCGTAGATACCGGTCACGTTGTACGTGTTGCTCAGACCTTCAAGGGCGAACTGGTTGCTGCCCGTCGGAGACGCGCCGTCATCGAGCGCCACGTCACCGTTAACCGTGGTGCCGCTGGCTGCAATACCGAAGCCGGTATCACCGAAGAAGTGCTGGATGGCGAATTCGAAGCCGTCAATATTGGCCGTGTGGTTATTGATCGGCTGCGAATAGACGAAGGTAGCCAGAGGATCATCGCCGTTACTGACGACCTTCCAGTTCGGATTACCCCACATATAGACGGAAAGCGCATCCGTGTTCCAAACCGTACCTGCTGGCTCGTTTTGTCCGTGATAACCATCCGGTGCTGTCACCGATGTCCATTCGGACTTGGCCACAGTCGCATCGCCGCCGGCCTGATCGATGAGGATCGTCATAGCCGACAGATTGTTGGTATTAGTAGAGGCGCCAAGGTCCTGGAGAGCCTTCACGGCTGCCCCCGAACGCGTACCTGCCGCGCCGGAAGCCGGATCGGTCAAGCCGAACAGATTAGTATTGGTCGTACCGTTGCCGACGAAGTTTTGCACGGCCTTGCGGTAATAACCCAGCGATACATAGCTGTTCTTACCGTAATACCATTCAGCCGAGACATCGAAGTTTTCCGAGACCAGCGGCTTCAGAGCGGGGTTGCCCGATGAGGCGCTGTAGATGCCGCCGTTATAGCTGGCATCGCCCGGCGCGTTCACACCAATCGTTGCATACATCGAACTGTATTGCGGACGCGCATTGGTGACCGAGAACGACATACGACCGATAAGATCGTCGGTGACGTTCATCGCCATGTCGAGGCTGGGCAGCAGGTTGGAGTAGTGAGACTTGTAGTCGTAAGCCTGAATGTCCGTCCCCTGAACAACCGAGAAGTTGTTCTTCTGATCCCAGCGCAGATTGGTCGGGGTGTTCTGGTAGGCGGTAACCGTAACGTCGGTATTTTCATAGCGCACGCCGGCCAGAATTTTGACCGGACGGCCAACGAGCTCAGTCTTCATGGAGAACTGTACGTAGGCGGCCGTAACCTGTTCTTCAACGGCGTTGTGAGCAAAGCCGCTGGGGTTAGGCGTGTTGGCCTTGGCCTTGCCCGCTACACCGTTGTTGACAACATTCTGGAAGGCGGCATCGTCACCATAATAGGCCTTCAGGCCGTTGTAAGCGTCAACGGCGTTAAAGCGGTAAGCCGTACCGTCCGCCGTAGGCATATCGACCGACGTGAACTGGCAGGACAGGCAGAAGGTCTTGATATCCTGAGTGCCATACTTCTGCAGGTCGCCGGGGTTAAGGCCACCCCAGTCACCAAACTGAGCCTGAAAGCTGTTGAAGCTTGATTCGTTGACGTTCTTGTAGGCGTCGAGGCCGAAGCTTAACTTGCTGCTGTCATCTACCTGATAGGTAGCATCAAACTTTGCCTGCTGAAGTTCGTCGCTTTGGCTTGAGAAGAACTGGTTGCTGTAACCAGAGGCGATCGAGGCGACATCCTGCTTACCGGTCACCGACTTGGTCGGATCGAGCACGACATTCTGAATCGGCGCCGCCAGATCACCAAAGACCGTCGTGTTGGATTTCACATAGGTCTGGGCCGCGCTGACAGTGTCCGACGACGAGCCGTCCGGATTGTTGCCCTCCGAAGTGGATTTAGACGTCGACAGATCTGCCGACAGGGTCCAGTTGTCATTCGGATGATACTTAAGATTCACACCGGTAGACTGGATCGTGGACTGCACAGCGCGCAGTTCGTTTTCGTACCCCTGATCCTTACCAGGCGGGATCGTGTCGGTGGCCGAAATCGCCGATTTTATGATCGGATTGCTGTCAAACGTGATGGCCGCGTAAGGGCTGCGCGAAAACCAGTTGGTCAGTTCGGAGCGGGCTTCTTGCGCTTCGGTATGCGTGTATAAGGTGTTGGCCGTAACCGTCAGATCTTCGGTCGGATTCCAGCGAAGCGTAACGGCGACATTGGAGCGCTTCAGTTCATTTTCAGCATAGGTCAGACGGCTGTCCGTCGGCACCGCGATCAGCTGATGCTCATCGGTAGGTGCGTTGGTGATGTTCGCCAACGCAGGCATTTGGCCCGTCGAAAACCAGCCGGTCGCCGGTATGGCGGGTGTCGTCCCCGTGGCGGCTATCGCCGCGTGACCCCATTCCTGGACGTTCCAAGCGTTGACCGTGTCCGAACGCGTCGAGCCGGTTTTTTCCTGATACGAACCAAAGAGAGCGACGCCGAAATTGCTGCTGTCATTGGTCCACTGGTAGGCGCCGGAGATTTCAGGCGTGACGGACTTCTTGTCGAGAACCGTGCCGAGGCCCGGATTGTCGGTGGTCAAAGCCTTGACCGTGAAGCTGCCCTTTGAGCCCGAATGGACGAGCGGCTGCAGGGTGGCGATATTGATCGTGGCGCCAATGCCGCCGGAATTGAGATCAGCACGGCCGGTCTTATAGACCTGAACGGCCGAAACACCATCCGATGCGATATTGCTGAAATCGAAGGCGCGGCTGTTGCCCTGATTGCTGTCGGAGCCCTGGCCGCCGCCGATGACACCGATGGTCGAGGCCGGCATGATGCGACCGTCAACCGTCGTCATGTTGTAACCGGGACCGAAGCCACGAACGGTGATTTGCTGGCCTTCGCCGTTGACGCGGTTGATCGACACGCCAGTTACGCGTTGCAGCGAATCAGCCAGGTTGGTGTCCGGGTATTTGCCGACGTCTTCGGCCGAAATACCGTCGACCACACCATCCGCGTTCTTCTTGATGTTCATCGAGCGCTGCAGCGAACCGCGAATGCCGGTGACAACAATCACCGTGTCGTCCGCCGCAGGTGCCGCAGGTGCCGCGTCTTGCGCGAATGATGGCGCCGCCATGGCGCAGATGGCCAGCGTCGAAACGCCGCCCAGGAATGCGGTGCGTAACAGACCCCCTGCCCGCTTGCCTTGTACTCTACTCGTCATATTGTATCCTCCCAACGTGATTTATTTTATAATCGATCATGCCTGCCGCACTGCCCCGCCCCACAGGCCAGGTATGCCGAACCACAGACACAGTTCTTCGCGCCGCAGCGACCCCATAATTGGCCGCTCCGGTGAAGTCCTCCCGCAAACGTTCCGCGCATTGCCGTCACGCCTGCGGATTCCAGCGAACTGATACGCAAGACGGGAAATTTTCCCGTTTCCGCCCACAGCTCCCCATACTATGATACCGAAAAACCCGACAACGTTGTCAGTCTGAGTTCCGTCTCACAGGATTTATGTCGCACTTAAAGCCGTAATGGTGAATTCCGGCGTTTCTTCTCCAACTTTATTATTACCCGCGTGCCCTGTTCATCAGACTCCGCATCGTCCAGTTTTATTGCCTTCCTGTCGCATTTGTGCGGTTCAGAAAAGAGTCTGGTGCGTTAGCGGTAACACCGGGCCTCAGACCCGTCAATTATGGAAAAAGCCTGTGGCTCATTTTTATGTATGATGTGCAATTTTGCAACAATACGGGCTGCAAAGGCGCCTTTGCAGCCGTTAATTGTAATATCAATGATATTTTTATATTATAATTAAGCGCGCCTGCCACTGCATAATGGGCAAACAAATCGAATCATCGCCAACCGAAAAAGGCTGGATGCGTTACCGCAATCCAGCCCCTCAGATCCAATCGGATAAGCCAATATCAGCCGATCTCTGTATTCCAGTTGAGTGCCGCATCCGACATAAGTTTGAGACGCACCGTCACCGGTTTGTTTGCCGGCAGATGCAGACGGCATTCATGACTTTCCACTGCATCCGCAACAGCCCCCTCGACCTGTATATCCGCGATACCGTGCCAGACGACCAGGGTGATGTCCTGATCGCGCAGCGAAGTGATCGTCGCTTCCATTGTGCGCTTGTCGAGATCCCAGGCCAGGCTATCGATACGGGCAAAGGTGCGGGCGCGCAGGCCACTGACGCGGCCGTTGCGTAAGGATTCCGGCAGGGCCGGCAGCAGTTCGATCACGCCCGGCCGCGAATAGCTGAGCATTTCCATAAGGATGGCCGGCACACCGCCCTGGCTGTCCGGTTGCGGACCATTATACGGGTTGTGCGAGCTGCGCAGGGTATTGCCGAAATAACCCTGCTCCAGCAATTGCCGCAGTTCGAAATTGACCAGATAGCTATCCTTCAGGCGCGCGCCGGCCAAGGCCCGGTGGCAAAGTCCGTGCGATGACGTATTGGCCGGGCCGCGCTTGCGATCGGCCAGCAGGGCGGCGCGGGCCAGTTCAGGATTGCGCCCCGGATCGACCTGATCGCCCGGCCAGGCGCCATAGAGATGCGAGACATGGCGCTGATCGTAGTTTTCTTCCAGGCCCGGCCACGACCATTCCTTCAACGTACCGTCCTTTGTGGTCAAGGCGGGCGGCATCTTGGCGAGCATGGCTTTCCACACGGGGATCTTGTCGGCGTCGCTGCCCAGCGTTTCACAAGCCTCGATCAGATTGGCCAGCACTTGCTGACAGACCATCAGGTCCATGGTCGAGTTGATGACCAACGGGCACGGCGGCTTCATGTGGTAGGCATCATAGACGGTCAGCGGCCAGACATCGGCCGGCAGCGGTTCGGCATCGACCGGCCAGTTTTCCGGCGAGAAGGACGGCACGAAGACATAGTTGCCGCGCTCATCGGTGACCGTCAGAAAATCCTCGTAGAACAGGGCGATTTCCTTCAACCCCGGCACGACACGATCACGCAGGAAGGCCATGTCGCCGGTAACGAGGTAATAGTCCCAGAACGGGCTGTAGACCCAGCCGCCCGCCGCGGTCCAGTAGGGATGCGGCCAGGCGCCCGCCCCTTCGGTGCCGGCATAGTGGAAGCTGACCCCCATCTCCTTATTGGGCAGCACCGGATAGACCGCGCCGCGCGCGCCGAAGATATTCTTCGCATTGTTGCGGCAATCGGGCAGCAGGCTTTCGATCCAGTCGAAATAGGCTGACATGGCTTCCGGCAGATCGCCCAGCACGCCGTGCGCGATCTGGAGGTTGATATTGATGTTCACCTCGCCCGACATTGGCGGATATTTGCCGCTGGCGATGATCAACCAGTAGCGGCCCATGTCGAAGATCTTTTCCAGCAGGGCCGGTGAGAAATCGGTGCGTGTGCGCTGGTCGGCCAGCAGCTCCTCGCCTGACAGGGCACTCTGCGCTGCACCACCAAAATCGACCGACTGGCGATTGAATATCGGCGCCTGCCAGGCCCGGTGGCGCCCCAGCAGTTTTTCCGGATCGGCATCGAGCGCATCGACCGCCTTGATCAGTGCATCGACCTGCTTCTGGCTGTAATCGGCGAACCATTCGATGCGGGTCAGCAGCACCACCGAGGTCGCATTCTCGATGACCAGGGTGTCGCCGTCCAGCCGCGCCGAACCGCCGTTGCGCACGATACGGGTCACACCGGCATAGCCGCTATTATTGACCGAGGGATCGAAATGGCCGCTGAAAACCAGACGCTCGGGGGTATTTTTCTGTCCAAACATGACCGGGCCGATATGGGCGCCAAGCGACGGGTCTTTCAGGCTGATCTTGGTACTGACGGTTTGTCCGGCCGGTGCGGTCAGCACCTGGACGGCGATATTGTCCGGCCGCGACACGAAGGTGCGGCGCAGCCATTCGCCGCGATCATCACGCCACATGACCCGCGCTTCGCCGCTTTCGAAATCGAGCGTGCGGCAATAGTCGCGTACCGATTTGGCGGCGGGACTATCGAATGACATGGTAAAGGCAGGGATGGTGGCGTGGGCCTTGGTATTCATCGGCAAACCGGCATCGGTCATGGCCTGGAAGGACAGGTTCAAGCCTTCGCGGTACTTGCCGGCCAGCAGCAGCTTGCGCACTTCGGGCAGGACGGCGGCGATGTTGGGGGCTTCAAACGGCCGTTTCCACGGCAGCATCAGGCGTTCCTGACGGAAGACGACGCGCTCGGCGAAGGGATCGCCCGCCAGCTCAGCCGACATCCAGCCATTGCCGGTCAGCATTGCATCCTTGAACTTGTCGGCCGGCGCCAGGCTGCACACGCCACGACGCGGCACGATATTACGGCGGACGCGGTCTTCGAGCGACATCGGCGCAATGGCAAGTCCGGTCGGTGCAATGCTTTCGACCGCCAGTGGCGGTTTTGGCAGCCAGGCATCCGATTTGCCGACGGGCAGGCGATAGGGCTTGTCGGTCTTCGCCATAGATTGCGGCGCCGGAGGTGGTGTGTCTGTTGTGGGAGAAAGCGGTGTTTGAGCTTGTGTTTGGCCCGGTGCGGATACTGCCAGTCCGGCCACGACGACGCCCCCCGTCTGAAGGCCGCCTTTCAGAAAGTCCCTGCGATGCATTGTTTCCTCACTTGTTATATTATGTATTATGTTTAAAAGCTATCAGACATATTGTGTCTTTGCAATCGGCTGCATGACGCAAAATTAATAATACGTCTGATAAATTACAGGGAGAACTGACGTGCGTATTTTACTGATATCAGCCCTCATCGCGTTTGCCTTACCGGCACAAGCCGCACCGCCCAAAATCCATGTCTTGATCATCGATGGCGTCAATAATCATGACTGGGCGCAGACCACGCCGGTGCTGGCCGGCCTGCTGGAAGACAGCGGCCGCTTCGATGTCGATGTCTCGACCACGCCGCCGCGCGGCGCGGCGCCTGATGCCTGGACTGGCTGGCATCCCGATTTCAAGCGCTATGACGTGGTGATCAGCAATTTCAACGGCGGTGACCACGGCAAGGATGTCGTCATGTGGCCAAAGGCCGTCGAGGCGGATTTCGAAACCTACGTGAGAAACGGCGGCGGCTTCGTCAGCTATCACGCCGCCAATAACGCTTTCCCCGGCTGGACGGCTTATGAAGATATGGTCGGCCTGCTGTGGCGGCCCAATACCTTCGGCCCCGGCGTGGTGTTCGATGACAAGGGGCAGAAACAGATCGTCGAGACCGGCACCGGTCTCAATCCGAACCACCCGAAGCGCTACGACTTCACCCTGACCATCGCCAACCGCGACCATCCGATCACCCGCGGCCTGCCCGCCACCATCGCCCTGCAATCCGAGCAACTGACCTATGGCCAGCACGGCCCCGAGGCCGTGGTGCGCGGCGACACCCTGACATTCCTGACCTATGCCTGGTGCGACAGCGTCAAGCTCAACGAACCGCTGGACTGGGTGCGCACATACGGCAAGGGCCGGGTTTACGTCACCCAACTAGGCCACACCTGGCATGACGAACCCTCGCCAGATCTCGCCAATGCCGGTTTCCGCACCCTGTTCCTGCGCGGTGTCGAATGGGCGGCCACCGGCAAGGTCACCCTGCCGCTGCAAAAGGGGTATACGGCGCCATGAACCTCTCCCGTCGCGCACTGCTGGCCAGTTCCGCCGTGGCCGCTTTCGTTTTCGCCCGATCGACCGAGGCCAAATCCACGCCTCGCATCACGGTCGATATCAATTGGCCGACCTTTCTGGCGCGGCATGACCTGATATGGAAACGCCTGCCGAAAATCTGGGGTGAGGCCCCTTTCCTGGGTAATGGCAAACTGGCGCTGAGTGTCATGCTGGCCGAAGACGGCAGCCTGCGCTTCACTGTTGATAATACCGACTGGTACGACCGTCGTGACGATAGCTGGGGCTGGCCCGCCTATAGCCGCAGCCGATATCTCGTCGGCGCGTTTCATCTGATCCCACCCGATGAGATTACCGGCTGCGACCTGCGCCTGTCGCTGCATGATGCCGAACTGAGCGGCACAGTAACGACCGAAACCGGCACGCTCACGCTCCGCGCTTTTGTGGCGGCCGATAGCGATATCATTGCCATCGAAGTCTCCGGCAAACACCGCTGGGACTGGCGGCCAGCCGAAGCCGTCTCGACGCGCCCGCCGGTACGCACCGAAGCCGATCTGGCCGCCTACAAGAAAAATTATGGCCACGAAGGCCGTATCTGGGTCGATAATCCACCCGGAGAGCGACACGATGCCGATGGCCTGAACGCCTATGCCCAGCCCCTGCTGGTCGGCGGCGGCATGGCGACCGTCTGGCAGGAAAAAGAGGACGCGCTGATCATCAGCAATGCCGTTTCCTTCCCCGACACCGGCGCTCTGGAAACCGCCCGCGCCGTCGTGCGCCAAGCCGATATAGCCGCCCTGCGCAAACGCCACCGCGCCTGGTGGCACAGCTATTATCCGCGCAGTTTCGTCACCCTGCCCGATACGCAACTGGAGAGTTATTACTGGATTCAGATGTACAAATACGGCTGCATCGCGCGGCCGGACAGCGGCATCATCGATACCCATGGCCCGTGGCTGCAAAAATCCGGCTGGCCCTATATCACCTGGAATATGAACAGCCAGGTCAGTTACTACGCGCTACAACCGGCCAACCGGCTGGATATCGGCAACGGGCTCTATAACGCGCTCGATCGTAATGCCGAGACCCTGCGCCGCAATGCCCAAACGGACGGCGACGTCGCCATCATGGGGCATTGTTCGCAGCAGGATATGGCCTGCCCGCTCGATATCGACACGCGCTATGCCCGCGAATGGGGCAATCTGCTGTGGGTCTGTCATAATTACTGGCTGCAATATCGCTTCTCGATGGATGAAACGATGCTGCGCGACCGACTGTTTCCGCTGTTGCGCCGGGCGGTCAATTTCTACCTGCCGCATCTGATCGAGGGCACGGACGGCCGCCTGCATCTGCCGGTCACCTATTCGCCCGAAATCGGCGAAAGCGCCGACTGCAATTACGATCTTGCCCTGTTGAAATGGGCGTGCGGTGCGCTGCTGACCGCTGTCGGACGACTGCATCTCGATGACCCGCTGGTCGCGAAATGGCAGGATATAGTAACGCGACTCGTGCCCTATCCCGTCGATGAAAATGGCTATCGCGTCGGCGCCGACATGACCTCGGGCGCGCACCGGCATTTCTCGCACCTTATGCTGATCTACCCGCTCTACAACGTGAATCGTGACCAGCCCGACACCCTGCCATTGGCCATCAAATCAACCGAACACTGGCTGAATGGCGCCATCGCGGAGAAACAGGCCGCCGGCTTCACCTATGCTGTCGGGGCCTCCTTTTATGCCGCTTTCGGACGTGGTGACGACTCCCTGACCACCCTGAAAGCGTTGTTCGTGCGCCGCGAAGGTATCGGTCGCATCTTCCCCAACACCATGTATGCCGAAAGCGGCCAGAATATCGAAACCCCGCTCGCGGCGGCGCAGTCGCTGAACGACATGCTGATCCAGAGCTGGGACGGCGTCATCCGTGTCTTCCCGGCCATGCCGTCAAACTGGGCCGATGCGGCCTTCCACGATATGCGCGCGGAGGGCGCCTTCGAGGTCAGCGCCGTGCGCAAAGATGGCAAGACGCAATGGCTGCGCGTGAAAAGCCTGGCGGGCGAACCCTGTGTGATCGAGTGGCCAGGCAATGCCCCGCAGGTTCATGGCGCGCAGGTAATCCCGCTCGGCAAGGATCGCTATCGGCTCGACCTTAAGACGGGCGCGGAGGTCATACTGGCGGCAAAGGGCGTCAAATCCTTTATCGTAGCGCCGCTGCCGGCCGACAATGTGAACAGCTTCGGACTGCCGGCCTGAGCCTATCCCTCGCCGTGGAAGAAATCGTAGATCTTCTGCGCCAGAGCGGCGCTGATGCCCTCGATCTTCATCAATTCATCGACCGTGGCCCGGCCGACCTCACGCCCCGAACCGAAAGCCGCCAGCAGGGCGCGTTTCTTGCGCGGCCCGATGCCCTCGATCTCGTCGAGCGGATTCTTGGTGATGGCGGCGTCGCGCTTCTGGCGGTTGGCGCCAATCGCGTAACGGTGCGCCTCGTCACGCAGGCGCTGAAGATAATAGAGCACCGGTGATTTCGGCTCCATCATGAACGGTAGCCGGCCCGGCATGAAGAAGCGCTCCATCCCAGCGTCGCGGTCCGGCCCCTTGGCGACGCCGACGATCGGGATATCTTCCAGCCTCAGTTCACTCATGACCGCAAGCACGGCATCGAGCTGCCCCTGCCCGCCATCGACCAGCACCAGATCGGGTCGACCGAAATTCTTCTCGCCTTCAGGCAGGTCCTTTTCCTTGATCAGCCGCGTGAAGCGCCGGCGGAAGACCTCAGCCATCATGGCGTAGTCGTCGCCCGGCTTGGTATCGAGATCGCGGATGGTGAACTTGCGATACTGGCCTTTCAGGAAACCATCCGGCCCAGCCACCACCATGCCGCCGACGGCATGGGTGCCACCGAGGTGCGAGTTATCGTAAACCTCGATACGCACAGGCGGCGCATCAAGTCCGAAAGCGAGGCAGACCCCTTGCAGCAGTTTCGATTGCGCGCTGCTTTCGGCCAGCCGGCGGCCGAGTGCAGCACGGGCATTGTTGAGGGCGTGCTGCACGACCTCGCACTTGTCGCCGCGCTGGGGCCGCAGCACCTGCACCTTGCGCTCGGCTTTCAGGCTAAGCGCCTCCATCATCAGTTCGGGTTCGTGCAGGTCATGCGAGACGAGGATCAGGCGCGGTATTTGCCGATCCTGATAAAATTGCCCCAGAAACGCATCGAGAATGGCGCCGGCATCGTCTTCCTGATCGACACGCGGGAAATAGGCGCGATCACCCCAGTTCTGACCGGCGCGATAGAAGACGCTTTGAACGCAGGCCGATCCGCCTTCGTTGAACACGGCGAAGACATCAGCCTCTTCCTCACGCAGATCGACCGAGGACGACAGCGAGACATGGTTCAGCGCCCGCACCCGGTCACGCAGATGGGCGGCACGCTCGAAATCCATATCGTCCGAGGCCTGCATCATCTCCTTCGACATGCGCTCGATCACTGACCGGCTCTTGCCCTTGAGGAAATCATGCGCCTGCCGCGCGAGATCGCTGTAATCGCTCAGGCTGATCACCCCGGTGCAAGGGGCGCTGCACCGCTTGATCTGGTGCAACATGCACGGCCGGGTGCGCGAGGCATAGACACTGTCGGTGCAGGTGCGCAGCAGGAAGGCTTTTTGCAGGGTATCGAGCGTGCGATTGACAGCGCCAGTCGAGGCGAACGGGCCGTAATAGTCGCCCGGAATCGAATGCGCGCCGCGATGCTTGGTAATCTGTGCAGCTTCATGATCCTTGCGCACCAGAATCTCGGCGAACATCTTGTCGTCGCGCAGCAGCACATTGTAACGCGGCTTCAAGGCCTTGATCAGCCGGGCTTCCAGCAGCAGGGCCTCGCCCTCGGTATCGGTGCGCAGCAGGACCATTTCGCGGGTCAGCGCCACCATGCGGGCAATGCGCTGGGTATGGAAACGGCCTTGCGCATATTGCAGGACGCGCTTTTTCAGCGATTTCGCCTTGCCGACATAGAGCACTTCGCCATCGACGCCCAGCATGCGATAGACGCCGGGCTTGTCTGGCGCCAGCGCGGCCTCGCGCCGGATCAGGGCCGACCCGATCAGCGGGGCATCGGCCGGCAGGTCCAGCACAATTTCAGTATTTTCTGGGGTATGGGAATCGGTGTTCACACGTCGTACTCTATCGGCAATGCCGTTCCGCCACAAATAGGATCGCCGCGCCGGTGGTCAAGTCTTCTTGAGGTTTCATGTCGATACGCGCCTGCCTGCTGGTCCTGTCCTGCCTGTTCGCCTGTATACCCACAGGTGCCTTCGCAAAAACGGCAGGAGTCGAATTCACCGTCTGGTCGCGGAGCTATAGCGGCACGCTTGGCCGCAAGACGGTTGAGGTCCAGCTTGAGCGCGTGGCTGATCGAATAACCGGCAGCTATTGCTATGCCCCCTGCACGGACGAAACGCGCCAGGCCCTGCAACTGAGCGGCACGCTCAAGGGGCAAACGATGCAACTGACCGAGACCACCGGCAACGCTGATACCGCCCCGAAAACCGGCGTCTGGACGCTTAACCTCGCCGCTGCCACAAGCGGCACCTGGTCTTCGCCCAATGGCCAGCGTCATCTGCCGGTAGCGCTCAAGGCGCCCGTCGATGATTTCCCTTATGAAATCCGACTGGTAGCCAATGCCCTGCCGACCGGCGACGATTGCAGCGACACCCCAACCATCTCCGAAATCCGTCTCTATAGAAATGGCAAGCTGTTCCAGGCCCTGCCGACCGATTCTCAAGGCACCTGCGGGATATTCATGCCCCAGACCGTCGATATGAATTTCGACGGCCATCCGGACCTGATGATTGCCGAGACTCTGCCCGCCGCGCCCAATATTCCTTACGATATGTGGCTCTATGACGTGGCGTCCGGAAAATTCGAGACGGCGCCGGCCTCGCTCAGCGAAATTACCTCGCCGGAATTCGACGCGGCCCACCACAAGGTATGGAATTTCTGGCGCGGCAGCTGCTGCGACCACGGGATCGATGTCTACGAATGGAAAAATGGCGATCTGAGCCAGACCGACAGCGGCGAAAGCTATGTCTTGCCGGTGCGCGTCAACCAGACAGACTATTACTGTTACATCATGCCGGACTATGTTGACGGCCATGTCGAATATCCCGGTGCCGTGCAAAGCGATGCGCAAGGCAGGCTGACGACCGATTCCGACCTTACCGGCTGCGATATAGGTCCGAACATGCTCGAACGCACCCGCGTCGATATCTGGAAACAGACGGCAAGCGGGCTGGTGCTGGCTGATACCAAGGCGATTACCTGGCAGAAGACACAGATATCCGGCGAGACGCGCTTTTGTCCGGTCATTCCTTTTCTGAATGACGGACGCATCCAGCCGGCCGCCCTGACCGATCCCGATCTGTGCTCAACCGACGATCCCGGCGCTTCATAGCCCCTGTTACATCACGCATCCGTGATTGTGATTTGGCGTTTTGCCCGGCATGCCCTATATGGGGAAATTCCCATCCCCTGTTTCGAGTGTTCATGACGCCCGCCGCCACCCTGACGCCTGCGCCGAAATCGCGTGAAATCCGCGCCCTGACAGGGTTGCGCGGCATTGCGGCCCTATACGTGGTCTTCTTCCACGCCAATGGGCTGCATGCCTTCCCGATGGCCGTGCGCCCGTTTGTCAGCCACGGCTATATGGCCGTGGACCTGTTCTTTATCCTGAGCGGTTTCGTCATGGCCATGACCTATGGCGGCCTCTTCGAGAACGGCTTTAACTTCGCCAATTTCAAGAAGTTTCTGCTTCTGCGGCTGGCGCGCATCTATCCGCTCTATATCCTGATGACGGTCATCACCGCCGTGATGATCACCACGGTTCTGAGCGGGACCTACCGCTTCGATGACAATGTGCTGCGCGCCCTGCCCTATAACCTCACCATGAGCCATGTCTGGGGGCTGGCCTATGCGATCGTGCCGCCGTCATGGTCGATCAGCACCGAATGGGCGGCCTATCTGCTGTTTCCGGTCAGCATAGTTGTGGCCATGTGGCTGCCGCGCCGCTACGCCCTGCTTGGTGTGGTGGCAGCCTTCGGTGTTCTCATTTCCGTGGCCTATGGCCCGCAATGGATGACGCATCATGCCTATAAGGGCGTCGGCAAGCTGGACGTGGTGCATTCCTATGCGCCAGGCACGACCCTGCGCTGCCTGGCCGGTTTTTACATCGGCCTCGTCGCTTTCCGCTTCAAGGATCTGATGCCCTCACGCGCCGCCGGCCTGTTCCTGGCGCTGACGCTTTTCCTGCTGTGCTACAAGTCGAACGATGTCTGGCTGGTCGCCGTCTTTGCCGGCCTGATCATGAGCCTGAGCCACGATGAGGGCCTGATCGCCCGCCTGCTGCAAAGCCGTGTCGCCTACTGGCTGGGCCTTGTTTCCTTCGCCCTCTATCTGGTGCATGACCTCGTGCAGAAGATCATCTTCAAATCGCTGCCGGTCTGGGGCGCGGATCTCGGCCTGTCGAAAATGACCTGGGTATTCGTATCGGTCGCTATATCGCTCGGCATCGCGGCCCTGGCGCATTACTATTATGAGAAGCCGTCACGTGTCTGGGCGCGCAACCTGATCAAGCTGCTGGAAAATCATGCCCCGGTCTTCAGCCGCGCCAACTATGCCAAGATCACGAACTATATACGTTCGATAACCGTGCGCCCGACCACACCAGCGGAATAAGTCACTTCCTTTTCAGGCACTTAAAATCTTGATGATCGTCGAAGGTGAGAACAAGATTTTACCAAACAGGGTCGGCGGGGAAACCCATCAGCGCTTCCTGAATCCGCCGCAACGACCCTTCATTGATATTTTCCGGAAGGGCATCGAGTGCGAAAAAACCGACATTCTTGATCTCGGCATGCGAGGTCATAGGCACGTCCTCATAGGTATCCACGCGGAACAGCAGCACGTGATCGCCCGGAAAAAATCGCTCATTGCTGTGCACCGAGAGAAGTTTCGGCAGTTCGAGCGGATTGACACCCGCCTCTTCCCGCAGTTCACGCGCCACGGCGTCATGCGCCGTCTCGCCGGCATCGACGCCGCCGCCCGGCAGCCACCAGCCTTCGAGATAGGTATGCTCGATCAGCAGCACCTCGCCCTTCGGATTAACCACCAGCCCGCGCACACCCAGCGTCTTGCCACGCGTCGCCCGCGAATAGGCGAAAAACAGCGGACGTGAATAGGGTTCGACTACTCTCTTCCAATCTTCCATATTCGCAGGATGACGGCATTATGCGGTCGGCGCAAGACGCCTGACGGGTACCCCCATATTAAATATCGGTCATCCGTTCGTGATTAAACGTGAAGGCTGCCGCGCTTCCCTCTTGTCTCCTTCGCGCAAGACGGTTATCAAAAATCATTCAGTTTGCGGAGTCTTTCCATGCTCGCCATTTCCATCCTCGGTTTGTTCCTTGTTTTCATGGCCGTCATGAACATCATCGATTTCGGCCGCGTTGACTAAGCTCGTCCTTCAAAGGACCGCCTTAGTTACCGGCGCCGCCAAGCGGATTGGCCGCGCCATCGCCTTGAGCCTGGCAAACGCCGGTTATAATATCGGTGTCCATTATGGCCATTCGCACGATGATGCGCTGGCACTTGTCGGCGAACTGGAAGCGCTCGGTGTCAAGGCACAGGCGATCCAGGGCGATCTCAGCGATGTCGCCAATGTCGCGGGCCTGATCAGCAAGGCCAGCGCCGCGCTTGGCCCGATAGATGTGCTGGTCAATAACGCTTCCGTTTTCGCCGACGACCGTGCCCGCAATCTGACCATCGACAGCTGGCAGATGCATATGGACACCAATCTTTTGGCGCCTGTTTTGCTGTCACAGGCCTTTGCCGCCCAGCCCGATATTCGCTCCGGCGCCTCGATCATCAATATGATTGACCAGCGGGTTCTCAAGCCCTCCCCGCCGTTTTTCAGCTACAGCATGTCGAAGGCAGGCCTGTGGCACGCTACCCGCACATTGGCGCAGGCCCTGGCACCAAATATCCGCGTTAATGCCGTCGGCCCCGGTCCGACCCTGCGCTCGATCCATCAAAGCGAAAAGGATTTCGAACGCGAGGCGCGCTCAACCCTGCTGCAAAAGCCGACCTCGCCGGAGGAAGTGGCCGCGGCGGTGATCTATCTGCTGAACGCCCCCAGCGTTACCGGCCAGATGATCTGTGTCGACTCAGGTCAGCACCTGAACTGGAAAACGCTGGATATGTTTGATCTTTAATATCCTCCCCCGTTTCGCAGGGGAGGATCAGATTGCCTCACCGCCGCCGGGTATTGCCCATCATGCCGCGCACCAGACTGCCCATGACGGCAATGCCGATCGAGCGGATAATCGGCACAGCCACTGAGGTGACAGCCTTCATGGTTTGCTGCTGGGCTTTTTCCTTTGCCTTCTGCGCTTCCAGATCGGCCTTGACCTGAGCCTTGGCTTGAGCAGCCGCAGCAGCCGCAGCCTGTTTTTCCGCTGCGGAAGGCGCCGCCGGAGGGGCCGCAGCCTGAGTGGCGGCGACCCTCGCGCTCAGGATTTCATAGGCCGACTCGCGGTCCTTTACCGTGTCGTAAACACCCGCTACCGGCGATTTCGCCATGATGTCAGCGCGTTCCTGATCAGTGGCCGGTCCCATGCGCGACGCCGGCGGGCGGATCATCGCCCGATCGCAGATATTGGGGATGCCCTTGGGATCGAGCAGCGACACCAGCGCTTCGCCGGTACCCAGTTGCTGGAGCACGTCGATGGTCTTGAAGGCCGGGTTTTCGCGGAAGGAATCCGCCGCCGCCTTCAGGCCCTTTTGCTCCGAAGGCGTATAGGCGCGCAAGGCGTGCTGGACGCGATTGCCCAGTTGGCCCAGTACCGTGTCGGGGATATCGGCGGGGTTCTGCGTGATGAAATAGATACCGACGCCCTTGGAGCGGATCAGGCGGACCACCTGTTCGATCTTCTGCAACAAGGCCGGCGACGCTTCGTTGAACAGCAAATGCGCTTCATCAAAGAAGAAAACGAGGCGCGGCTTTTCCGGATCGCCAACCTCCGGCAGTTCCTCAAACAGTTCCGACATCAACCACAACAGGAAGGTCGAATAGAGCTTCGGATTCTGCATCAACCGGTCGGAGGCCAGAACATTGACATAGCCCTTGCCGGCGATATTGGTGCGCATCAGGTCTTCGAGGCGCAGGGCCGGCTCACCGAAGAAATTGGCCGCCCCCTGGTTTTCCAGGGTCAGCAGGTTGCGCAGGATGGTAGCCACAGTGGTCGGCGACACCTGGCCATAGGTCTGGCTCAGTTCCTTGGCATTATCCGAAATATGGTTGAGCATGGCGCGCAGATCGTTGAGATCAAGCAGCAGCAGACCTTCCTTGTCGGCCACGGCGAAGGCGATATTCAGCACACCTTCCTGCACGTCATTCAACTCTAACAGGCGTGCCAGCAACAGCGGCCCCATCTCGGAAATCGTGGCGCGGATCGGATGCCCCTTCTGACCGTAGAGGTCCCAGAAGATGACCGGCGCCGCGGAAGGCTGGAGGTCGATCCCCATCGATTTAGCGCGTTCCAGCAGCTTGTCGTTCGGCGCACCCGGCTGCGAAATACCCGACAGGTCGCCCTTGATATCGGCGGCGAAAACAGGCACCCCGGCATCGGAAAAAGCCTGGGCCAGGATCTGGAGCGTGATCGTCTTCCCCGTTCCGGTGGCCCCGGCCACGATGCCATGACGATTGGCACGCCCGTAGAGCAGGATTTCAGGCGCAGTGGCCTGTCCGACAAAAGCACCTGTAGAGTCCGCCATGAGTCTGCTCCTTGAAAACTGTAATCCGTTTTACCGCACCGCCGGCGAAGGCGCCAGTAAAGGTCGCATTCGCCGTGTCAGATATCGCCGCATCGGCATCTCGAAATATCGAAAACTCAGCCAGCCCAACCCTGCCGCGAGCGCCATGAAGACCAGCAGCATCAGAGGGGAGCTGAAAATGACCGCCCGCTGCGCAAATGGCAACCGCGCCAGCACCAGCATGAGGCCCAGTTGCAGCGGGAAATGGATCAGGTAGATGGAATAGCTGATATCGCCGATCCACGATATTTTGTGCAGGTTTTCGCGGCTGAGCCAGGGTGTCCGCCAGTGATCCTGCATCAGGCCGAGCGCCAGGAGACTCAAGGGCATCACGACATAAAGGAAGCCGACCACGCTGAATATGGCAGCGAAGACACCCGGCTCGACCAGCACATTGATCGGATGAAAGCCGCGAATATAGCTGACGCCCCACAGAACCGGTAGACCAACGCACAAGGCCAGCATGACGCGTTTGCGCCAGACCGTATATTCCGGTCGCCTGAGCATCCGGACCGCATAATAGACCAGCCCGCCCTCGAAAAAACTGGGGACGCCGCGCACGAAATCGACGGTCGGATCACTGAGGACACGAACAACCGCACCGGCGAGAAACAAGCCGACCAGTACCCGGATATTGCTTTGCCGCCAGACGCAGAGCAGAAAAAACAGGGCGTAAAGAAAGACTTCAACCGAGATCGACCAGGCGGGACCATTAAACGATTGCGCCGCATAGGGCAGCCATTGCTGGACCATCAGCAGGTTGAGCACGAAATTGCCAAATGTATCGCCGATATAGATAAAATCCCCGCCATACTGGCTGCGATAGGCAAATTGCAAACCGGCCACAATAATCAATGTCACGAAATAAAGCGGATAAAGGCGCGCGAAGCGGGCGACAAAAAAGTGCCAGGCGTCGGTCCGGCCCTCTTCGATCGGGCGGGCATACAGCCAGAAGAAAACGTAGCCCGATATGGCGAAGAACAGCTCCACGAAGAACTGGCCGTAGAGATAGAACGGCATCAGAACCGCGCTGAACGGCATATGGTCGTAGTCAAAGCCGACCGCCGCATTGACGAGCAGAAAATGCTTGTAGTGGAAAAAGACCACCGTGATCGCCGCCAGCCCGCGCAGGATATCCAACTCGTAAAAGCGGGCTTCTTTCGGATGTATTGGGGGATTCAGGGGCGGCGCGGCTGACAAGGTCGTCAGGTCTGGCGTTCGATGCTGTAGACGGCTAGATTTTCCAGACTTGCGCGCCATGCCCCCGGTTCGAAAATCGCAAGCGCCGCGCTCGCCTTGCCGGCATAGGTCCGGGCCACCTTGCGCGCTTCATCCAGCGCGCCGGAAGAGAGCATCAGCGCCTGCGCATGATGGAAATCGCCATCCTTTTGCTCACGCCGGCCAATGGTGCGTTCCCAGAAGGCGGTCTCACTGGCACGCGTCGCCTGCATGGCCAGGATCAATGGCAGGGTCGACTTGCCTTCGGCGAAATCATCACCGGCATTCTTGCCGAGATCGGCGGCCGAACCCTGATAATCGAGGATGTCGTCCTGAATCTGAAAGGCGAGGCCAAGATTCAGACCGTAATCACGCAGCGCCGCGATCTTTTCTTCGGACGCGCCGGAAGCGACCGCGCCGCTTTCCGAGGCCGCAGCGAACAGGGCGGCCGTCTTCGACGAAATGATCTCGATGTAATCCGCCTGGCTGAGGTTCAGGTCGAAAGCCTTCATCAGTTGCAGCACTTCGCCCTGGGTAATCACCGCCGAGGCTTTCGACAGGATATCGAGGGCACGCAGGCTGCCGGTCTCGACCATCAGTTCGAAGGCGCGGGCAAATAGGAAGTCCCCGACCAGAACAGACGACGGCGCCCCCCAGATCAGGTGCGCGGCTACCTTGCCCCGGCGCAACTGCGAGGAATCGACGACGTCGTCATGCAGCAGAGTGGCGGTATGAATAAACTCGACCGCCGCCGACAGATTGTGGTGATGCGTGTTGATCGTGCCGCACAGGCGGGCAGCCGCCACGCACAGAAGCGGGCGCAGACGCTTGCCACCGGCGGCGATCAGATGCGCGGCAAGCGCCGGAATAACCGCTACTTCGGACTGCATACGTTCGGTGATCAGGGCGTTGATATCGACCATGTCCGGATTACACAGACTGACCAGTGCCGTAACGTCAGGCTTGCCAGACTTCTGGGCTGAATCCTGGACCGCCTCCGGTGCGGGGCGCACAGTGTCGATATTGGCCGAATCCAAAGCAACTACTCCTGAACTTTAACCTTTAGGCCATAAACCGCCTTGACGCCCCAGGCAATGGCTCGCGATACTATTTAGGCACTTAACTTGTGACAGTTTGCGGTACTGTGGCCGGAAAGCTATCAGAAAACGATTTGAAACATGACCGGTAACTTAGCAGACATAAGCCTGCAATCTGGCATAAATCCGACCATGACGCATCTGCTTGGAGGGCGCGTCATAGTGATGCAGCCACAAAAGGGCTATCGCATCGGCATGGACGGCGCCCTGCTGGCAGCGGCCTGCGCCAGCCTGCCAAAGGTAAAACGTGCGCTGGAACTGGGCTGCGGAGCCGGCGGCGCCCTGCTGTCACTGAAGGCGCGCCATCCGGTGCTGGATCTGACCGGCATTGAACGCGAGGCGGAATATGCCGCATTGGCGCAGGAAAATATCCGGCTGAATGCCTTTGCCAACATGCAGATCATCGAGGGTGATATCGGGGCCGGCTTCAAGACATTCGGCATGACACGCTTCGATCTTGTGTTTTCCAACCCGCCTTATTTCGATGATCCTGACACCCTGCGCCCGCCGCACGAGGCCAAGCGTCCGGCCTGGATCGCTGACGACGGTCTTATGGCCTGGCTCGATTTCGCGCAAAACGCCGTGGTCGATAATGGCCATATCGTCTTTATCCATCGCGCCGACCGACTGGCGGATATCCTGAGCGGCCTGTCGAAAAAATGCGGATCGTTCGTGGTGCGCCCTATCCTGCCCTTCGCCGACAAGGACGCCAAACGCGTTCTCGTTAAGGCCCAAAGATTGGGCAAGGCGCCCTTACGGCTGCTCCCGCCGCTGGTTCTGCACGATAGTGGCGTACGTAAACACACGCCGGAGGTGGAGGCTATTCTGCGCGGGGAAGCGGGACTGAACTGGTAGGTTTCAGACCAATCAGCATCTGTGAAGTCAATAACTTTGCCCCGGCCATGCTGAGATGCTGACCGTTAAAGTACAGCACGCCCGCCTGCGGATCATAAACCCGGCAGCGTAAGGCATCGCACAAAACATTGGCCGGTCGCAAAACCGAGATGTCATGGCTTTGCGCGAAGGCATCCAGTTCGGCGATGGTCTCGCCATTGGCCTGGTCGAACGCCGCCCGGCTCATCCCGACGCCCTGAAGATTTCGCCCCAGCCGCATCGCCAGCCCCACCTGGGACGGCGGATCGAAATCATAAACCGGCACCGGATAGACCAGCACCACCTGCTTACCGGAGGCGCGCAGATCAAGGGCGCTCAGTTCCAGCCCTCCCAGCATGGCGGCGCTGTTCTCATCATCGTAGCGCCGGTAATTGGCAACCAGAAGCACCGTCGTGATCCGTTGATCAGATTTGAGATGCAGCAGCGTGTCGGCATTATGCATCCGGCAGGCGCGGTTATAGGCGATCGTAAAGCCCACGCTCGGCGGGCAGGCCGAAGCAGTGATCTGGCGCACAGCCATGCGTTTCCCGGCCAATTGGTCGCCAAGCGCCCTGGCCAGTTCCACGCCTTCGCTATCCCCCCAGACGGCAATGGAGGGCGGTGCCGTTTCATCGCCATAGACACAGGTGTCGCGGTACGCCCGGCGGACGTTCTGCGCCAGATGGCATTTCTTGCGATCGGGATTGAAATCGTCCGTGGCAGCGAATGCGGCCTGTTCGCCGGTGTTGAAGCGTTGCGGCAAGCCCTTGGCGCCGAAGATCAGCAGGGCGGCGATGATCGACAGCGCCATGGCGCTACCGGCCCACAGCCACAGCCGGCGCGGACGCTTTTCGAGAAACGGCTGTTCGATGTAGCACCGTGATACGCTGGCCAGCGTGAAGGCCGCGATGATCGTCGGCAAGACCAGCCAGTTCGAGTCCCCGAACAGGAGCCGCACGAAAACCAGCAAAGGCCAGTGCCAGAGATAGAGTGAGTAGGAGATATCGCCCGTCCAGACCAGCGGTGGCGCACTGATCAGCTTATTACCCCAGCCATCGGCGGTCAGCAGCAGAAGCGCCGCGCCCAGGCAGGACGGCAGGGCCCACAGGCCGGGAAATGGCAGGCGATCATTGAGCCCGATCAGACTGGCGATCAGCAGGAAAACACCAAGCAGGGAAAGGATTCGCTTCCTCTGCGCGGTCAGCGATATCCGGCCTTGCGCCCAGAGGACCAGCGCCCCGATCAACAGTTCGAATGCACGGCCCGTCGGCAGGTAAAAAGCAGCTTCGGGCTTTGTCGCCAGCGATATTTGCGCTGCGATCAACGACAATACCGTCAGCCCGAAAAGGATCGGCCACAACCAACGTCGGGCGAAGATGCGGATACCCAGCAGAACCGGAGGGAAGACGAGGTAAAACTGCTCCTCGACGCCGAGCGACCAGGTGTGCAGCAAAGGTTTCAGACTGGCCGAAGCATCAAAATAATCGGCCAGCCGGGCGAAGGCGAAATTGGACAGAAACAGCGTGGTGAAAAACTGGCTGTAAACCAGTTCACTGAGCAGTTTCGGGGGCAGAATGATCAGTCCGGCGATCAGGGTAAAGGCCAGCATGGTATAAAGGGCGGGAAACAGTCGCTGGACGCGTCTCTGATAGAAATCACGCAGACGAAAGTCACCCGCTTCCATGCCGTCCAGCAGGATTTGCGTGATCAGATAACCGGAAATGACGAAGAAGATGTCGACGCCGGCAAATCCGCCCGGCAAGGCGCCATGGCTGACGTGGAACAAGATGACCGCCAGCACGGCGATTCCGCGAAGCCCCTGAATATCAGCGCGTTTTTGGTGAATTCCGGTTGTCATGCCAGAGGTTTAGCATGGGCGCGCGTTTCAACAAACGTCTCAGGCGCTGTTCTTATTCCGACAGTTGATCCAGAACCTTCTGCGCCATCACCTTGAAGCGCGAAGCCTGGGCGCTGTCCGGTTCCAGCGCCGTCACGGGCCGCCCCTCATCGCAGCCCTTGCGCATGGCCGGATCGAGCGGCACTTCGCCGAGGAACGGCACTTTCAGGGCATCGGCCATCTGCTTCGCGCCACCGCGGCCGAAGATTTCCATTTCAGTGCCATCGGGCATCGTCAGATACGCCATGTTTTCGACCACGCCCAGCACCGGTATCGCCGTCTTGCCGAACAGGGTCACGGCCCGGCGGGCATCGGCCAGGGCCATTTCCTGCGGCGTGGAAACCACCACCGCCCCGTCAATCAAGGTCTTCTGCGTCAGGGTCAGTTGCACATCGCCGGTGCCCGGCGGCAGATCGACCACCAGCACGTCGAGCGGTTCTTCCGCCGTGCCCCAGCGGCTTTGCGTCAAAAGCTGCGTCAGGGCCTGCGAAGCCATCGGCCCGCGCCATATCATCGCCTGATCGGGATCGACCAGAAAGCCGACTGAATTGATTTTCAGGCCGAAAGCTTCCGGCGGCACCATCAGCTTGTCGGCGCCGAATTCCGGCGGTTTGCGTAAGCCCAGCATCACCGGCGCCGAGGGACCGTAGATATCGGCATCGAGATAGCCGACGCTCAGGCCCAGTTGCGACAGGCCGATCGCCAGCCCCAGCGACACGGTCGATTTGCCAACCCCGCCCTTGCCGGAACCGACCACGATGACCTTCTTCACATGATTGGGACGCACGCCGGCGACCGGCGCCTTCGGGCGGCTATCCTCGACCGCGCGTTCGGAAAGCCTGGCGGACGGTTGCTTCTGCGGCTGCGGATTGGGCGCCAGTTCGGCGGTCAGCACCACCTGCGCCTTTTTCACGCCGTCCAGTTTCGCCAGCAGCTTTTCAGAGGCCAGACGGACCGGGCCGTATTGCGTAACGCGATCCTGCGGCACTTCCAGCATGAAACCGACGCGCTCCGGCGAGACGATCAGCGCCCGCACCAGACCGGCATCGGTCAGGCCCTGTCCGCTCACCGGATCGATGACGGTATTCAGCGCGGCCAGCACGGTTTCGCGGTCAGGATGGGCCATGGACTATCTTTCAGGGAGGCTATAAAACGCCCTCCACATAGGCCCTTCGTTCCGGCGTTTAAAGTCCAAAATGTCCCATTCCCACCGCCCTTTATATTTGCTGGCCGGCCCGACCGCCTCCGGCAAGTCCGCGAAGGCGCTGGACTGGGCTATGCGCACCGGCGGCATCATCCTCAATGCCGATTCGATGCAGCTCTATGCCGATGTGCCGATTCTGACGGCGCGCCCGGACGTAACGGAAGAATCCCGCGCGCCCCACCGGCTTTACGGCCATCTCGACGGTCAGACCCTGTGGTCCACCGGTGACTGGCTGCGCGCCGCCCGACCCTGTATCGCCGAAGCCCTGGCCGGCGGCCCGCCGCTGTGCATCGTCGGCGGCACCGGTCTCTATTTCAACGCGCTGATCCACGGACTGGCGGAAATCCCCGACATTGACGACGCTGTGCGCACCGAGGCAAGGGCGGCCTTTGACGACATGGGCGAAGCCAAATTGCGCGAACGGCTGAAAACACATGACCCGCAGGCCGAGGCACGCATCATGCCCAACGACCAGCAACGCCTCTCCCGCGCTTACGAGGTCTGGCTGCAAACCGGACGCTCCCTGACCGACTGGCAAACCCATACCGTGCCGGAACTAACGGCGGATACCTACAGCTTTGAAATCCTGCATCCGGATCGCGCCTGGCTGTATGAACGCTGCGACCGCCGTTTGCAGATCATGCTCGACCATGGCGCGCTCGATGAGGTCCAGGCGCTGCTGGCCAAGGGCCTGAGACCGGAGTGGCCGATCATGCGGGTGCTCGGCCTGGCGGAATTCGCCGCGCACCTGACAGGCAGCATGGCACTGGAAGACGCCCTGACCCTCGCTTGCCAGAAAACACGCAACTACGCCAAGCGGCAATCAACCTGGTTCCGTAACCAGTTCAAATAACCGAATAATTTATGCGGAGCGCTTGCGCCCCAGTGTGGAAAATTATACCCTATCGCCATACATCCTTGGAACCTGTGGGGGGCTTCATGACATTCAAATTTGACCGCCGCGCTTTTCTGCGCGTTTCCGGCGCCGCCTCGGCACTCGGTTTTCTGCCGCGTACCGTGCAGGCCGATGAACAGGCCGCATCTGTTTCCGCTGGCCCGCCACCTATCGAGATTTACGCCGCCACGCCGCAGGTCGACAATATCGCGCTGTCGCCTGATGGAAAACGTGTGGCTTTAATCAGCCAGAACGGTGACGATAAGCTGCTGATCTATTTCGATGTCGCTGATCAGGCGGCCAAAAGCCTGCACCTCGGTCCGGCAAAGATCCGCAACCTGTTGTGGGGGGATAACGACCATGTCGTCATCATCACGTCCCAGACGACCTCCCTGCCCCAGTTCACCGGCAACAAGCAGGAACTGAGCCTGGCGCGGGTGCTCGACCTGCGCACCAACAAGCTGAGGACATTGTTCGAAAAAGAAGAACATTTTTACAGCATCGTCATGGGGCCGGTCTACCGTGTCAAGATCGACGGCGTGTATAACCTGATGGCGGCGAACTACAAGATGGAAGGCGAGTATAGTTATTGCCTCTATCAATTCGGCTTCGATGCCGGGCGCGGCAAGCTGGCCTATGAAGCCTCACGCGATACCGAAGGTTTCGTCGTCGCGCCGGACGGCTATCTGGTCGCCTATTCGGAATTCGACGAAAGTCGCAAGGAATGGACCCTGTTCTATAACCTGGCGCCACGCGGCAAAATGGAGCGCTTCAAGGCCATCTACAAGATGAAAGAGGCGCTGGATTACCCTTCGCTGGAAGGTCTGGGGCGCGATGGTGAATCCGTCGTCGTCTATTTCAGCAAGGGCGAAACAAAGGGCGAATATCATGAGATTTCCGCTGAGGGCGTGCTCGGCCCCTCGCTCGATACCAGCGATTATATCAGCACCGCCCCCCTGTTTCATCCGGTCACCAACCGGCTGGCCGGCTTCTCCCACCATGACGACTGGGTAGGATACGATTACACCGATCCGCTGCTGAAGAAGATAGCCGACGCCCTGCCCGAACTGATGGGGAAGGACTATCGTTCGGCGATCATCGAATATGCCGAAGACCCGCGCAAGCTGATCATCTACGGTGAAAACGCCGAAGATGCCGGCACCTACTATTTCGCCGACCTGTCTACCGGCGAATTGCAGACCGTCAGCCAGAATTATGAAAAACTGCCGGTCGAATGGATCACCGAAAAAACGGCCATCACCTACAAGGCCGCCGACGGCCTGGATATTCCCGCCTATCTCACCCTGCCGCACGGCAAGCCGGCTACGAACCTGCCGCTGATCGTCCTGCCGCACGGCGGACCGCAGCTGCGCGACCGTATCGCTTTCGACTGGCAGGCCCAGGCGCTGGCGTCGCGCGGTTATGCCGTGCTGCAACCCAATTTCCGCGGTTCCGGTGGCTACAGCAGCGGCTTTGCCGTGGCCGGGCACGGTGAATTCGGCCGCAAGATGCAGACCGACCTGTCCGATGGTGTACGCTACCTGGTTAAAAAAGGCATGGTCAATCCGAAGCGCGTGGCCATCATGGGCGCTTCCTACGGCGGCTACGCGGCACTGGCCGGCGCCACGCTCGATCCCGGCATTTATAACTGCGCCGTGTCCATCGCCGGTGTGGCCGATCCCGCCAGCTTTGTGGCGTTCATCGCCGAGAAAACAGACAGCCGCAGCAGCAGCAGCGTCCTTTACTGGAAGCAGTTCATGGGCGATCCCAAGCTGTATGACGAAATTTCACCAGTCAAGCAGGCCGCGAAAGCCTCATGCCCAATCCAGTTGATCCATGGCACGGACGACACGGTCGTGCCGATCGACCAGAGCCGGCGGATGGAAACTGCGCTGAAAAAGACCGGCAAGACAGTCGAATTCGTGACCTACAAGGGCCAGGATCACTGGGAAACCGTCGGCTCGTCACGCATCGAGATGATGAAAGCGGCGCTGGCCTTCATCGAAAAGCACAATCCAGCCTGATCCTGAAAATGGAAGATTTTATGACCACTGTTTTTAACCGCCGTCATTTATTAGCCGCCAGCGGCGCAGTTGCCATTTCGGCCGCTATCGGCGCGAAAACCTTTGCGCAAGGCACGCTTCCCCCCGTTCCAACACCGGAACAATGGGCCAAATCGCCGGCACTGGATTTTGTATCCCTGTCGCCCGATGGCAATCATATCGGCTATATCAAAGAAGAGGCCGGCACCCGGTTTCTTTATGAATACAATATCGCCGCAAACAAGTTCCAGACCTTCAATCTCGGCAAGGCCAAGATTGCCGGCCTTTTCTGGATAGATGATATTCACCTCGTCGTTTCCACGTTGGCGACGGCAAAAGAGGATGCCTTCGCTGGCGGACGCAGCACCTTCCAGATCGTCAGCATCTATAATCTGCAGACCCAGACCATCAATGTGCCTTTCAGCCAGATCGAGGGCTTCAAGAGCTTTGTGACCGGCGGCGTCAATATCGTCACGCGCGACGGCCGGCGTCAACTCACCGCCGCTACATACCCTGTCAATTTCGATGAGGCCAAATATCTCTACAGTTTCGATCTGGACAAGGGGCTGAAATACGATCTGATGGATCGCGCACCCTGGGAAACCCGCAAATGGGTGATCACACCGCAGGGTGAGATGCTGGCGCGCAGCATCTACTACACCAAGTCCAGCACCTGGATTTTGCAGTATCGCAAAAACGGCGCCTGGAAAGATATCTATGCGGTTAAATCCGAAGTGGATTATCCCGGCCTGATCGGCCTCGGCCGCGACGGCGCTTCTCTCGTTATTTATAAAGACGGAGAGGGTGATCAGGACGGACGCTATTATGAAGTCTCCCCGGAAGGCGTTTTCTCGGCGCCCTTACCGACCGAAGGCCCGGATTCCGGTCCGATTTTCGATCCCAAAACCTTCCGCCTGTGCGGTTATCGCAGTTATGACGGCTGGGTGCATTACCATTATGATGACCCGGTGATGCAGGGCCTGGTCACGAAGGCTCAGGCGGCTATGGACGGTTATCGCATGGCAATCACCGATTATGCTGATGATCCGCGCAAAATGATCGTCTATTCGGAAGGCGATGACGATTCCGGCACCTACTATTTCATCGATTTCATCGCCGGAAAGACTATTCCCATCGGTCTGTGCTATCCTGATATTCCGGTCGAATGGATCGCGGCGAAGACAGCCATAAAATACAAGGCCGCCGATGGCCTGGAGATTGAGGCTTACCTGACCCTGCCCCCCAACCGTGGCGCGAAGAACCTGCCGCTGGTCGTCATGCCGCATGGCGGGCCGGTGGCACGCGACGGCCTGGATTATGACCGCGAAACCCAGGCCTATGCCTCACGCGGCTATGCCGTCCTGCAACCCAATTACCGCGGTTCCGATGGTTATGGCGATGCCTTCATCAGTGCAGGCTATGGGCAATGGGGCAAAAAGATGCAGACCGACCTGTCTGATGGGGTCCGCTATCTGGCCGGTAAGGGGCTTGTCGATCCGAAAAGGGTCTGCATTGTCGGCGCCTCCTATGGCGGCTATGCCGCCCTCGCTGGCGCAACTCTGGACTCCGGTGTCTACAATTGCGCAGTAGATGTTGCCGGCGTTTCCGAGCTGCGCGCATTTCTCAACTGGTCCCGCGATTACGATGCAGGCCAGAAGTCCACGAGTTATAATGTCTGGAAGCAGCGCTTCGGCGATGACAGCAATCTCGATACCGCTTCGCCAATCAAGAATGTCAAAAACGTCAACGTGCCGATTCTGATCGTTCACGGCAAGGACGATACCGTGGTGCCGTTCGACCAAAGCACCAGTATGGTGGCCGCCCTGAAAGCCGCAGGTAAGGATGTCACCTTTGTCCAGTACGATCACACAGATCACTGGGAGACTAATGAGGCGTCACGGATCGATATGTATAAAACGATCGTCACCTTTTTGGAAAAACATAACCCGCCTGCATAAAAAAAGCCGCCGGAGTGTTCCGGCGGCTTTTTCGGTTCGGGTCGCTGTCTTACAGCGCCTTTACAGCAACCTTTTCCTCAGAGCGCGTGATCAGCGGATTGCGCAGGCCATAGGCGTAAGGGGCGGCGGTGATTTCAAACACGTCGCCATCCTTGGTCTGGATGCCGTCGGCAAACGACGCCGTGGCCGTGCCGAAGCAATGGACGTGAACATCGCCCGGCTGGCGGAACAGGTCATACTTGAAGTGGTGGTGTTCCAAGTTATCAAGCGAGTGAGACATGTTGTCCTCACCCGAAATGAACGGTTTTTCCCAGATGACCTCATTGCCGCGCCAGATGCGCGAGGTGCCGCGCACGTCCTTCGGCAGGTCGCCCGTCAGGATTTCGACGCCGAGCGAGGCGGGGCGCAGCTTCGAGTGGGCCAGCCACAGGTAATTCTGCTTTTCGGTGACGTGATCGGAAAATTCGTTGGCCAGCGCATAACCGATGCGGTACGGCGCGCCGTCATCACCGATGACGTAGATGCCGGCCATTTCAGGCTCTTCGCCGCCGTCTTCGGCGAAGGACGGCGATTGCAGTTCGGCGCCGGGGCCGACCAGCGTGGTGCCATTGCCCTTGTAGAACCATTCCGGCTGGGCCCCGACAGTGCCGGCTTCCGGCTTGCCGTTTTTCACGCCCATAAGGAACATGCGCATCGAATCGGTCTGGGTTTCGGCAGCGGCGGCAGCCTTGTGCATCTTGTCGCGGCCCTCGGCGGAACCGAGGTGGGTCAGGCCGGTGCCGGTGACGTGCAGGTGGGCGGCATCCGGGTGATCGATCGGCGCCAGCACGCGGCCTTCCGACAGCGCCACAGCGACATCGACGTCCTCGCCAAGGCCTTGCGCCGCAACCTGGGCCTCCAGGGACTTGCTGGCCGAGATCGCCTTGCGCGCCAGTTCGTAGGTCGAGGCGACGCCATTGATGGCGCGCGCAGACCCGTCCGCCTGACCGGCCAGAACGCGGCGTTCGCCTTCCGGCGTGACAATCTGTATAAGGCGCAAGGTCATGGCAGTTTCCTTCTTTTTTGCAGGCTTTATTAGCCTTTTGCGGGCACGTTGCTTAACGTTACCCGCCATTAACTCAGACAAATAGCTATAGCAGTCGCTCTTTAGCTTGTAAATTCACTTTGTCAAACAGACAATTCAATGTCATGTGTGAAGCATGAGGAAACCTGTATCCAATACGCCGCGCGATGACCATTCATCAGAACGTCCGGCACCCGAACGCCCGAGTGGCAACCGACTGAAGATCAGCAGCCCCCGCCCCCTGCGCGGCGAAGCCCATAATGCCGCCACCCATGGCCATAGCATGTACCAGGGCCGCCTGCACGGCGCGCTGGCGCATCGGCTCGGCGTCGACATTCTGCGCGGCACCTTCAAGTCCGGTGAGATTCTGCCCAACGAAATCGAATCGAGTTCCAAGCTCGATATTTCCCGTTCGGCCTATCGTGAGGCGATTCGCATCCTGGCCGCCAAGGGCATGGTCGAAAGCCGCCCGAAGACCGGCACCCGCGTTACCGAGCGTGAGCGCTGGAACCTGCTCGACCCCGAAGTGCTGGGCTGGATGTTCGAGACCGAGCCCAGCCAGGACTTCATCAAGGCGCTGTTCGAACTGCGCTTGATCACCGAGCCCGCCGCCGCCGAACTGGCTGCCATCCGCCGCACGGAAGAGCAAGTCGAGCAAATGCGCGCCGCGCTGGAAATCATGAAGCGCGACACCCTGCAAACCGAAACCGGTCGCCGCGCTGATCTCGAATTCCACCACGCCCTGATCCACGCCACCGGCAACGAGGCCCTGGCTTCGCTTTCAAGCTCCATTGAAGCTGCCGTTTCGTGGACCACGCGCTACAAGGCGCGGCATAACGCCCTGACCCGCGATCCCGTGCCCGATCACGAGCGCGTCTTCGAGGCAATCGAACGCCGCGATGCCGGCGGCGCGCGCTGGTGCATGGAATCACTCATCCGCATGGCGCACGAAGATACGCAAAAAACGTTTCACCCTTAAAAAGAGTGTGAAGACTGGCACGCGTCACCGGTTTACACCGCCGACGGATCGTTTTTTGTGCTTTATTTTGTACGATATATGCTTTTTTTATTGTCTGACTAATGCCCGCGCGGTATGACAGGTCACGATAATCATAAGCGCACGTCCGCCTCGGACGCCGCCATGCAGGAATGAACAACCGGCGTCTAAAGGCGTCACAACGGTTTCAGAGAGGATGCCCTAATGTCACTTACGAAGAGAATGCTGCTGGTCGCCAGCCTGAGCGCCCTGAGCGTGGGCGCGATGCTTTCCTTGAGCGCCTGTAACAAGCCCGCCCAAACGAATAGCGCGGCCACGGCCGCCGCCGGCGTGACCGCTGCCCGCACTGACTTTGGCAAGCTTTCCGACGGCACGGCTATCGAAAGCGTCACTCTCAAGAATACCAAGGGCATCACCCTCAAGCTCATCACCTACGGCGCCGCCATGCAGAGCCTGATGGTGCCTGACAAGGCCGGCACGCCCGCCGACATCATCATCGGCTACGATTCGATCGACGGTTATGAGAAAACCCCGAACTTCACCAATGTCACAGTCGGCCGTTATGCCAACCGCATCGCCGGCGGTCACTTCACCCTCGACGGCAAGCAGTTCACCACCCCGCTGAATGACAAGACCAACACCCTGCATGGCGGCACCAAGGGCTGGGACAAGCACGTCTGGACCATCAAGGACGTGACGCAGGGCGCGGATTCGGCTTCGGTCACCTTCACCTATACCTCGCCCGATGGCGACGAAGGTTTCCCCGGCACCGTGGTCGCTGAAGTCACCTATACGCTCAATGAAAACAACGATGTCGCCATCAGCTACAAGGCGACGACCGACAAGCCGACCGTCATCAACATGACCAATCACGGCCTGTATAATCTGGGCGGCATTCCCGCCACCCGCCTCGCCACCGACGCCGAGTTGAAGATCGAATCCGACGCCATCCTGCCGGTCGATGCCCACCTGATCCCGACGGGCAAGGAACTGCCGGTCAAGGGCACCCCGTTCGACTTCACCTCACCTGCTCTCGTCTCCGACCGCACCAAGATGTCAGATCCGCAGATCACCCTGGCCAATGGCGGCATCGACCACAACTACGTCATCCGTGGCGGCGTCACCGCTACGCCTAAGCTGGCGGTCACCCTGGAAGACAAGACCTCCGGCCGCGGCATGACCATCTCGACCACCGAGCCGGGCATCCAGATGTATACGGGCAACTTCCTCGACGGCAAGATCGTCGGCAAGGGCGGCCAGTCGCTGGTGAAATACCAGGCCATCGCCTTCGAAGCCCAGCGCTACCCGGACAGCCCGAACCATCCGGCCTTCCCGACCACGCGTCTCGATCCGGGCCAGACCTACACCCAGACCACCGTTCAACACTTCTACACAGTAAAGTAAACCGACCCTATGTCCGACTCCGTTAAGCCGCAAAAGCTCCGTTCCCGCGCCTGGTTCGACAATCCGTCGAACCCGGATATGACGGCGCTGTACCTCGAACGCTACATGAACTTCGGTCTGTCGCTGGAGGAACTGCAATCGGGCAAGCCGATTATCGGCATTGCCCAGACGGGGTCG
>FSVH01000146.1_pt1 | contig 97437 bp, 69 predicted proteins | sample 1637631 | NCBI WGS metagenome assembly FSVH01 (sample SAMEA3914814, study PRJEB12502) | metagenome | biome: forest; material: soil | place: USA | collected 2011-09-16 | depth 0.1 m | reverse complement strand
CCCCTCTCTTCAGGTTGAAAACCTGACGTCCTAACCGATAGACGAAGGGACCGCATCGGCAGAGGCGGTTCTTTGGCCGATCCGGATGAATCGGTCAAGTCCCCGATAGCCGTTTTGCACAGGCGTTTTAGTCGCGCAGCAGGTCATTGATGCCCGTCTTGGAACGGGTCTGGGCATCGACCCGTTTGACGATAACCGCACAATAGAGGTTCGGCGCGGCGGTGTTGGCGCTCGCATTCGAAGACGGCATGGAGCCGGCAACAACTACCGAATAGGGCGGCACTTCGCCGTAGAAGACTTCGCCTGTGGCGCGGTCAACGATGCGTGTCGACTGGCCGATATAGACGCCCATGCCGAGCACGGAGCCTTCGCGGATGATGCAGCCTTCGACGACTTCCGAGCGTGCGCCGATAAAGCAGTTGTCCTCGATAATGGTGGGCGAGGCCTGCAATGGCTCCAGCACACCGCCGATGCCGACGCCGCCGGAGAGGTGGACGTTCTTGCCGATTTGCGCACACGAACCGACCGTGGCCCAGGCATCAACCATGGTGCCTTCATCGACATAGGCGCCGATATTGACGAAGGAGGGCATCAGCACGACGTTCTTGCCGATAAACGCGCCGGCGCGGACAATGGCGCCCGGCACGGCGCGGAAGCCGGCTTCGGTGAAGTCCTTCTCGTTCCACTTGGCGAACTTGTTCGGCACCTTGTCCCAGAAGGGACCGATCGGCGCCTGCTCGAACAGGCCGCGGCCGGTGTGCATCAGTTCGTTGCCATTCAGCCGGAAGGACAGCAGCACGGCCTTTTTCAGCCAGTCATGCGTAATCCACTGACCGTCCTTCTTCTCGGCGACGCGGAAGCGGCCGCTGTCGATCAGGCCAATGGCGCCCATGACGGCTTCGCGATAAGGGCCATGATAGGTCGGCGACAGGGTATCGCGAACCTCCCAGGCGGCTTCGATATCATCCTTGAAGGCGGCGAGGTCGGACATGGCTTTGCTCATCATTGAAGTCGGTAAAAGATGGGCTAGGCCTTACGGCGGGTAAGGCGTGCGATCAAGCCTTAATTCGCCCTTTGCAGAACGTAATTTTCCTTGAGAAGCTTATTGTTGCGCATGAAACCGGCGATGCTTTCATAAGTCGCCGTGCGGATCGATCCTGATTGATCGTCCATCTTCAGCAGGGGGTTGACCAGGGGGCCGAAGGCGCGTTCGAAAATATTGGTCTTGACGATCGTTGGCCGGAAGTTCGCCGTCAGATCGGCCTTGATCTGCGGATAATCGTCCGTATGCCAAGCGGCCGAGGCGATGATATCGAGCAGGAACTCGGTGCAGTTCTGATGCGCGGCATTGAGTGGATTGGACACTAGCGAATAGCTCGTCACATGCAATTTTTCGTAAGCCGGGGAGGCGATAACCGTCAGGATGCGGCGCTGCATTTCCGGCGAGGGAATGATGACGCCGACATCGTCGGCCTGATTGCCGGCAATGAAATCAAGCGGGAAATCCTGAGCGAGATAGGACTGATCCACCGGCCGGGATTTGCCGTCGCCCTGGTAAAGATTGTAGGAAACGTAGCCCGTATAGGTCTTACCGTCACTGCCAGTGATATCGGTATAGACCCAGAAGGCGCCGTGGGTATAGGCGATCCCTTCCGGCAGTTTGTCACGCGGTCTGCCTGTGCGGAAGACGATGGCGAGACGGGCGCCCTTGGCCGCCAGATTATGCTCAATCTGCTTGGCGAAGGCGGCAGCTTCAGGCGCGGTGTAGTGCGCCTGTGCGGCGCGTCCGCTGAAACCGGAATCGGGAACGGGTTTCGGCGGTGCGGCCAGAGCCGGCGTGACCGTAAGGCAGGCAAAAGCGGCGGCAAGGACAAGGCGGCGCATCAGTGAGCCTGTGCCGGTGAGGCTTTCTGGGTGTCATAAGGCACCTGCGGCACCGGTTGTCCAACCAGGGTTTCCGGGGACACTTCCAATGGGGTGTTGGCGGACTGCCACAGATCGCTGCCGGCATCCGCAATGGCGGACCCGCCAACAGCGGCGACACTGCCGACCACCACAAGCGGTGCGGCAATTGATCCGCCGACCACTTTCACGCCGGCTTCGGACAGATGGCCGGTGGCGACAACGGACTCACCGGCAGCCTGGGATGCCTGTTGCAGGCTGTCCTGAGCCTGGGCGGCAGCAGCGGCGAAGAAAAGCAGAATCGTCAAGGCGAGCGTTTTGAACATGAGCGAGTTCCTTTCAATGAACTTGAAATGAACATCGTTCATAAAGTGATCGCCGTCAAGTTAAATTTGAACTTCGTTCAAAATTCACACGGTGGACAGAAAGGCTTTCAGCGATGGGCTACGAAAATCGACATGCGCATCGGTATTGTCCAGCGCCTTGGGGCCGACGAGGACGGTCTTCATACCCAGTTCGTGTGCAGGCTTCAGGTTCTTCGGGCTGTCTTCGAAGAAGGCGGCTGTTTTGGGATGGACCGCGTGGACGGCCATCATCTTCTCGAAGGTCACCAGTGCCGGTTTGGGAATCCAGTTGGCGTTTTCGAGATGGAAGATGCCGTGGAACAGGTCCGCCATGCCCATATGATCGAGCAGGCGAATGGCGTGGCGCTCGTCGCCATTGGTGAAGACCAGCTTACGGCCCGGCAAGGCGGCGATCATGCCATTCAGGTCCGGATCGGGAGGCAGGGTATCGAGGGAGACATCGTGAACCTCGTTGAGGAACGTGTAGGGATCGATATCGTGGTAAGCGACCAAGCCAGCCAGTGTCGTGCCATGCTCATGCAGATATTTGTCGCGCAAACGCGCCGCTTCAAGCGGCGGCAGGCCGGTCTCGCGGATCATGAAGGCAGCCATCTTCTCCTCGACCTGCGACATGATATTGGCTTCATGCGGATAAAGGGTCTGGTCGAGATCGAAGATCCAGGTATCGACGTGGGCGAATTCGGGGCGCATTCAGGACAAGCTTTCTTATGGCCTCCCTGCATCCGTCAGCACGAAGAAGGGAAGAATTGAGTGCCTCCAAATTTCTTCATGAAATTTGGCAAGGGCGACCGCCCGCCGCGTACTTTTGTGCGAAATTCGCGATCAGCGCGCACTAAGAAAACTTATTCAGGCCGGATCGGCCTGAATAAGCGTACCTGCGCCGTGTTCGGTAAACAGTTCAACCAGCATGGCATGGGGACGGCGGCCATCGAGAATAACCACGGCCTCGACCCCGGCCTCGACCGCCATGATGGCCGTTTCCAGCTTGGGGATCATGCCGCCGACAGCGACACCGCTCTCGATCAGGCCACGCGCTTCCGAGATCGTCATCTGGCGGATCAGATTCTTGTTCTCGTCCATGACGCCGGCGATATCGGTCAGCAGCAACATGCGCTTGGCATTGAGCTTGCCGGCGACGGCGCCCGCCACCGTATCAGCATTGATATTGAAGGTGTGGCCTTCTTCCGAAACCCCGATTGGCGCGATGACCGGCACATAGTCGTGGTTCGGATCATCGATCAGGGTGCGGATCAGCTTGTCGTCGACCGTTTTGGGTTCGCCGACGAAGCCGAGATCGACCACCTGCTCGATCATCGAATCCGGGTCTTTCTTGATCCGCGTGGCCTTCTCGACCGTGATCAGGCCGGCATCCTTGCCGGAAAGCCCAACGCCGCGGACATCGGCTTCGCGGCCGGCTTGCGTGATCCAGTTGGCGATTTCCTTGTTGACCGCACCGGAGAGCACCATTTCGGCGATCTCCATCGTGGCATCATCCGTCACGCGCAGGCCGTCGATAAAGGTCGACTTGACGCCGGCGCGGCCGAGCATGGCCGAAATTTGCGGGCCGCCGCCGTGCACGACCACCGGATGAATGCCGAGCAGCTTCAGCAGCACGATATCCGAGGCGAAAATCTTCGCCGTTTCGGCTTCGCCCATGGCATGGCCGCCGTACTTGATCGTCACGATCTCGCGGTCGTAGATCTGGATATAGGGCAGGGCTTCGGCCAGTTGCTTGGCAGTGGCCCAGCCACGTTCTTCGGAGGAGTCGATTTCGGTCTGAATAATCATGCGCGCGCCATACAGGATACATGTGTCGCTGTCATGAATTTTTTCAGGTTACGCCGGTTTTCACGCGGGCTTTCTGGACGAAAAGCGCGTGGCGGTGAGCGTATCCGAGACGGTGCAGCTTTTCGAATCGACATAGTTCAGCGCCCGCATATGGGTGCGGACCGCCGACTCGGGCAGGCTTGAGGTGGCGCCCTTGGGATAGACGATCCAGATCGGCAGACGCTGGGGCAGTTCGGCGAGGGCACCACTCAATTCAGTCGGTGTCAGGGTCACGGCAATGGAAAGGGCAGCCTGCGCCGGATCGGCGGTGACGGCATTGAGCAGGGCGTCGTTGAGTGGACCATCCTTGATATGACCCCAGATCAGCGCCTTGTGGCCGGCATCAACGCCCAATTTCTGCGCCAGCGAATGCGGTGCCGTGGTCAGTTTGGTCAGCCATTTGGCCGCCTAGCCATCGGGGAGGACCAGGGCATAGGGTTGATCGCCATGTTCAAACAAAAGCTCGTTATTGACCACGCGCAGGTCTTTCAGTTCGGCGATGGGCAGGGTCTTTTTAAATGCGCCGCGCAGGATGAGTTCATGGCTTTCCAGCAGGACGTGCGCGTGGTGGCTTTCATTGCCAATCCGCACTTCGCTTTCGGCTTCCAGACCCATATGGCACCTCTTTCCTGCGTGAGACTACCACGTCCGGCGCGGGGTGCAATTACATCCGCCTTATAGCGTCACGCCGCAGGTCTGCATGATTTCGAGGCGCAGTTCGGGTATGCCGAAGCCGGTTTCCGACGAGGTGGCCAGCACGATCGGGTGGGCGGCCGGGCGTTTCCTGATGGCGTTTTGCGTCGCCTCGATCACCTTGGCCAGTTCGGCCGGCTTGATCTTGTCGGCCTTGGTGAGCACGATCTGATAGCTGACGGCGGCCTTGTCGAGCGCGTCCATAGGTTCGTTATCGACCTCTTTCAGGCCGTGGCGGGCATCGATCAGCAGGTAGGCGCGCTTTAGGTTCGGGCGGCCGCGCAGGTAATCGCGGCCGAGGTTCTGGAACTTCTTGACCGCCACTTTGGAAGCACGCGCCCAGCCATAGCCCGGCAGATCGACCATGTGCATGGCGCTGTTGAGCAGGAAGAAATTCAGTTCCCGCGTCCGGCCCGGTTCGTTGGAGGCGCGGGCAAGGTGGTTCTGGCCGACCAGGGCATTGATCAGTGACGACTTGCCGACATTGGAACGACCGGCGAAAGCCACTTCAGGCAGTTCGTCGGATGGCAGTTGTGCCACGTTTACAGCGCCCATGACGAAAGAGACCGGGCGGGCGAAAAGCACCCGCGCGGCCTCTAAAGCTTCGGCGTGTTGTTGTTCGGCCCCATCTTGTTGAGAAAGATTCGTCACGCCGCCTTCTTTCCCTTGTTCATTATCTCACTCAGTTTCTGGAAGCCGGTATCGATCGGATTGGAGACTTTGAGGCGGTGCATGATGGAATATTGCTGGAGGATGGTCAGGATATTCGACCAGATCCAGTAGATGATCAGGCCGACGGCGACGTGCGCCATGAAGAAGGTCAGCATGAGCGGCATGAAGGCCATCATCTTCTTCTGCATCGGATCGACGCCGGTCATCGGGGTCATTTGCTGGCTGAGCCACATCGAGCAACCGTAAAGGATGGCGATGACGCCGATATGCAGCGGGCCCACGAGAATGGTGCCGATCATCGGCACAGTGGCCGGATCGAAGGGCAGCAAGCCGAACAGATTGACAATCGAGGTCGAGTCCGGCGCGGACAGATCGTTGATCCAGCCGAAGAAAGGGGCGTGGCGCATTTCGATGGCCAGTTGCAGCACCTTGTACAGCGACCAGAAGACCGGCAGTTGCAGCAGCATGGGCGCGCAGCCGCCGAGGCCGGCCATCGGATTGACCTTTTCCTCCTGATAGAGGGCCATGGTCGCTTCCTGCTGCTTCTGCGCGTCGCCTTCATAACGCGTCTTGATGGCGTCGAGCTTCGGCTTCAGGCGCTCCTGCACCTGCTTCATCTTGGTCATCGACTCGTAGGACTTGTGGGCCAGCGGATAGAAGACCAGTTTTACGATGACGGTCAGCGACAGGATGGCGAGGCCGAAATTACCGACCAGGGCGTAGAGCTTATCGAGCAGCCAGTACATCGGATAGGTGATGACGCTGAGCATGCCCCAGTCGATCGCCCAGTGGAAACGCGGAATATGCAGGCTGTCTTCATAGACCTGAAGCTGGGTGTTCTGTTTGGCGCCGGCGAAAACGTGCGATTGCGATTTCCAGGTCATGCCGGGCGCGACGGTGACAGGCGCATCGACATAGCCGCTGCGGAAAACGGGCAGGCCGTTGGTCACGATTGCCTTCACCGTATAGGAAACGGCCTGGGTCTGGTTGGGGATGACGGCCGCCATCCAGTATTTGTCGGAGATGCCGTACCAGCCGCCAATGGAATCCTTGCTTTCCAGCGCCTTGCCGTCTTTCGGTTTCGCCATATCTTTGTATTTCAGGGAGGCGGTGCGGTAATCGCCGGGTTTCGGCGCGGACATCGTATTCGAATAGGTGGCGATGGCGCCTTCATGCACCACAGCGTTCTTGCCGGCATCGGCGGGCATGCCGCTGCGCATGACGACTGAGAAGGGCTGGAAGCTGACAGGCGCGCCGCTGGTATTGGTCACCGCATCGTCCTCGGTGATCATATAGTTGGCATCGATGCTCAGGGTGCGTGTGAAGGTCAGGCCGGTGCCGTTGACATAGCTGAGAACGATCGGCTTGCCGGGGCTGAGAACGCTGCCGCCCGTCAGGGTCCAGACAGTGTTGTTGTCCGGCATGCCGGGGACATTCTGGGCGAAATAGGCCGACTGCACATAATAGGCGTTCTTCGCGCCGGCCGGGGTCAGCAGTTCGACGGGATCGTTCTTCTTTTCGACGGTCTGATCGTATTTAATCATATAAAGATCGTCGATCAGCGCGCCCTTGAGGGAGATGCTGCCCTTCAGCGACGGTGTATTAATAGCGACGCGCGGCGAGGCGGCCAGGGCCTGTTCACGAGTAAGCGTGGTCGACACTCCGCCCATCGGCAGGCTGGCGGCGGCACTGGAAGAGGCGGATGCGGCGGCGACAGCCTGCGCAGCTTCGCGTTTCTTCTGCTGCGGCCCGAAGACGAAGAACTGATAGAAGGCCAGCAAAGCCATGCTGACGATCAGGAAATAGATCATATTCCGGTTGTCGGTTTCTTTATTCATCGAACGGTCTTTGTTTCCTGGGAAGAGTCTTCGGGGTTTGGGGCCTTCGGGCGGGCAAGCCTTATCAGGGCGGCTTTGACATCGTCAAGTAAAGCATTCCAATCACGCGAAACCGTATCGGCGCGGGCGATCAGCACATAGTCATGTCCGGGCTTGCCGAATTGCGGAATCATCGCCTCGGCGGCTTCGCGCAGGCGGCGCTTGGCGCGGTTGCGCGCCACGGCATTGCCGATTTTCTTCGTAGCGGTAAAACCGACCTTGATCGCATCATCGTCACGCAGGCGGGCCTGCACGACCACACCGGGACGGGCCTGCCAGGCGGCCTTGGCGGCGGCCAGGAACTCTGCGCGGACTTTGAGGCGAGGGATCATAGCTTTTCCAGATGAGAAGCATATGCCGGAAATACAAGAAGAGTCCCTAAGCAACTTAAGGACTCTTCTCAAAATCACAGCAGTGCGAAGACGCCTATTAGGCAGCCCCTGCTTCTTAGGCAGTCAGGCGCTTGCGGCCCTTGGCGCGGCGGCGGGCGACGATCTTCTGGCCGTTCTTAGTGGCCATGCGGGTGCGGTAGCCGTGGCGGCGCTTGCGCACAAGGCGGCTCGGCTGATAGGTACGTTTCGTTCCCATAGGGGGCTCCGATTGGTTTAGGCGGGCCCTGAAAGAGCCGGAATTGCGTAAAGAGGCGCGTGGATAGTCCAGCCGCACAGCCTTGTCAATAATATTTGGGGCGATTTGGCTAAAATGAAGCGGTTGTGCCGAATTTCTGTTATATATACAACGAAGCAATATCAGGATCAAAGGTTTACGTGTTCGATCAGGGCAAGTCAGGCGGAAACTACCTAAGGCCGGATAAACCCCGCAAACCCGAAAGGCATGCGGGATTCTATGCCGATCGCCTGAGTCATGCCGCGCGCCTGATCGCCGCTTTTTCGCTGAAATATGGCCTGATCGGCTTTCAGCTGGCCCGGAAGTTCGTCTTCAGCCTGTCCGGTCAACTCCTGATCCTGACGGTCATCTTTATCGCCATCGTCGAGGCGGTCATCGTTATTCCGTCTCTCGCCTCCGACCATGAACGCTGGCTGCTTGATCGTGTCCGCCAGGCCGAACTGGTATCGCAGTCGATCGACGTGGCGCAGAATAACGCCGTCTCTAAGGAGGTTTCCAACCAGCTTCGCCGCAGCGCTGGCGTGCTCTACCTGGCGGTTGAGATCAATGGCGAAAGCTACCGGCTTTACGATTCACGGGTCGGGGTGCCGGAAGAGGTGCTCGACCTGCGCCAGTCGCACAAAAATCTGTGGCACGACATCCTCTATCTGTGGGCGCCATGGAAAACCTTCATGGGACAGCCCGACCGCCTGATCCATGTCGTGGCGCAGCCCAAGGTGCGCGGCGGGCAGGAAATCGAGATCGTCGTCAGGGCCGAACCGCTCAAGACCTATCTCAAGTCCAGCCTCGGCAGTATGTTGCGGGTCAGTCTCAGCATCTCGTTCCTCGCCGGTTTCCTGGTCTTTATCGGCCTGTCGGTCTTTATCGTCCGGCCGATCCGGCAACTGACCAAGGGCATCGTCCGCTTCAAGGCCAACCCGGAAGACGCTACGGCTACCCATAAGCCGTCCGACCGCCCGGATGAAATCGGCCAGATCGAACGCGAAATGGCCTCGATGCAGGATGAAGTGCGACAAGCCCTGCGTTCGCGCGCCCGTCTGGCGGCGCTGGGGCAGGCGGTTTCCAAGATCAATCACGACCTGCGCAACATGCTGACCGCGGCCCAGATGGCGTCCGATCGTCTCGCCAATTCCGCCGACCCGGCTGTGGCCAAGGCCCTGCCGCGTCTCGAACGGGCACTCGATCGCGCCGTATCGCTGGCGCAGAATGTGCTGACCTATGGCAAGTCGGACGAGCAGACGCCGCAGATACAGATTGTCCGGCTCAAGGAACTGGCTGAAGCTGCCGCCGAGGACGCGGGGCTTGTCCTGACGAATCTGGCGCCGGAAGGCGTGCGCTTTATCTCAAAGGTCGCCAAGGGCTTTAATCTGGAAGTCGATCCGGAACAGCTCCATCGGATGCTGGTCAATCTGATGCGTAATGCCCGTCAGGCCATCGAATTGCAACCGAACCGCAAGGTGCGTGGTCGGGTAAGTCTGACGGCGATCAAGACGAGCGAGGAAGTCCTGCTGATCGTCGCGGACAATGGGCCGGGCATTCCGGAAAAGCTGCGCGAAAAGCTGTTCCAACCCTTTACTTCCAGCACCACGCCGGGCGGTTCCGGGCTTGGGCTTGCCATCGGTCGCGAACTGGCGCAACTGCACGGCGGCGATGTCCGTCTGGTCAGCAGCGGCACCGACGGCACGACGTTTGAAGTGCGTCTGCCGCTAAAGCCCTGAAAAAGCAGATTAAGTGGAGACCATTGTGGAATTTGAGGAACTGCTGGAACTGGCGCGCGACAGCTATGTCGGCCAGTTCGCCGATTTTATCGATAAACAGACGGCGTTGTTCGACAAGGGCTCGGCCGAGGTCAAGTTACAGATTTCCGGCGACAGCGAATTTTACCGTAACTATTTTTGCACGGATTTTGCATCGGGTGACGATGGCGGCCATATCGTCGAACTGGCGGCGGAGGAAGAGGTTACCTTCGATCCGATCGAAGTGTCGCTCGGCGCCATGGAGATGACGGTCAGCCGGCTTGTCTGGAACGACATCACCATTAGCTCAAATGACCGTACCCTGCTGGCCAGTGATTTCGCAGAATGGTTCGAAACCTGGTTCGATCCGGAAGAGACGACGTTTGATCCGGATACGCGGTTTTCAGCTTGCATCCATTCACTGGTGGTCACGTCTTCGCTGGTGACCGTTGATTTCGGCACGGCGCCAATTACCGCTCTGGCGGATTTGCTGATGCGTTTTGAAAGCCTCGGTTGTCAGTCGCTTACCGTGAGCTAGAAACTTTAAACGGGGGGAAATATGCGTTCGTTACTATTTGGCTTTCTGCTGGCATTGAGTGTGATCCTTGCGCCCCCAATCTACGCGCAAAACGTCCCGACAATGGAGCCGCCGCCGAAGGTGGCCTCTCTGGGCGTCGCTGATCTGATAAGTCAGGATGAGGTGGATCGCCTGTGGCTTTACTATAATGGTGACAGCAATAGCGTCCGGGAAGAAGCGCAGGCGGCCATGAAAGCCGCCCGAGGCAATTTCAATGATCCACAAGTCGTGCGCGCCTGGGCAAAGGTCACGGCTCTGGATGAAGCCGTGCACGGGACTATTTCGAAACTCATACGTAACGGTTACTGGTTGAAGACCGAAGGGCGGAACGCGACCTTTGACAAGGCCGTCTGGCTGGCTCTCCAGCATATTTTTGATCCGGAACTGGTCGATTTAACGCTGGTGCAGATCAAGCCGCTTATTTCTAAAGGGCTGGTATCAGGTGAGGGTTATGCGCTGATGTATGATCGCAATGAATTGCGCCATGAGCGGCCCCAGGTGTACGGCTCGCAGTTTCAATGCCGCGATGGACGGGCCGTAGTCGAGCCCCTGCTTGACCCCGAGCATGTAGACGAGCGTCGCAAACAGATGGGCATGCAAATGCATTTCGCGGACTATGAGACACTCATGCAGGAACAGTGTGCTAGATAGCGTGGAGCAGCCGCTCTATATAGTCCGGCACCACCTGCGTGGCTGGTCCCAAAATCTTCTCATCAAACTGACTGTGGCCCAGTGAGGGTTCCAGATTAAGCTCGATCGTATAGGCGCCGGCGTATTTGGCAGCCGAAACAAAGCCAGCCGCCGGATAAACATTCCCCGACGTGCCGATGGAAAGGAACAGTTCGCAAGTATCCAGTGCGCGCTCGATCCGGTCCATTTCCAACGGCATTTCCCCGAACCAGACGATATGCGGGCGCAGGTCGGATTCGACGGGGATATCCGTATGCCAGTCCTGTACCGCGCCGGTTATCACGTGACGCGCCTTGAGAAGTTCGCCGTGCATATGCAAAGGCTGGATCGCGCCAGCGATTGTATGGGCGCGGTCATGCAGGTCATCGACATTCTGCGTCACCACCAAGACTTCATGGCCGGGATGCGCCGTCAAACGGGCCAGGGCATGATGGGCAGCATTGGGCTGGACGTCTGTCAGTTGCCGGCGGCGTTGGTTATAAAAATCCTGCACCAGGGCCGGATCAGCAGCGAATCCTTCCGGCGTGGCCACAGCCTCGACCCGATGGCCGCACCATAGCCCATCAGAGGCGCGGAAGGTCGGTACGCCCGATTCCGCCGAAATGCCCGCGCCGGTCAAAACGACAATCTTCATTTTATGACGACGCCCTCGCGGCGCGGATCGCTGCCGCCGTCGAACGATCCATCCGGCTGAAGCAGGATGCCATTCAGGCCGGATTCCTCGCCAGCCAGCGGCGACAGCTTATAACCCATACCGGTGAGACCATCCCACACGGCCGGCTCCATGCGTGATTGCTCGATGCGAATGCTGTCGCCGCGCGCCACCACGATCGGCAGGTTGATAGCGTCCTGCATCGACAGGTTCCAGTCGAGAATGCCGATCAGGGTTTTCAGATTATAAGCCAGAATTGCCGAACCGCCGGGGGAGCCGACCGCGGCGATTACCTTCTTTCCGGTCGAATCGAACACGATCACCGGCGCCATCGATGAGCGCGGATGTTTGCCAGGCGCCACACTGTTGGCCACGGGCAGACCGTCCACGGTTTGCGGGCTGAATGAGAAGTCGGTGAGCTGGTTATTGAGGAAAAAGCCGCCGACCATCCGGCCGGTGCCGAAGAAGCTCTCGACGGTCGTGGTCATGCTCAGGACGTTGCCATAGGTATCACGGATGACGAAATGCGTGGTGCCGCCAGGTTCCAGTGTCCTGTCCTTGGCCACCTTCATCGACAGGTCGCCGGCTTTGGGGGCGGCATTGACCGTGCCGATCCTGATCAATGCCGAACGGTCCTTGAGATAATCCGGGTTCAGGTAGGCGTCCTGCTGCGAGGTGAAGAGGTCTGTGTCAGCTTCGTATTGGTCGCGGTCGGCATACATCAGTCGCTGGGCCTCGATGACCACCTGCCATGAACGCGGATCATGAATGCCCCATTCGGCCAGTGGCTGGGCTTCGGCGATCTTGAGGCCCTGCAACAGGGCGATGCCGCCGGAAGGGGCGTTGTTCGAGCAGACGATATAGATGTGATAGGTGATGCAGACCGGTCGGCCGGCAGGATTGCCGCTGGTGGCATAGGGCGCGGTGGTGGTTACCTTAACCCGGTAGGCCGACAGATCGCTCAGGGTCATGCTGGCGGGCAGGGGCGCTTCGTGGGTCTTGGCGACAATGGCCTCGGCGATCGGGCCCTGGCGGAAGACATCGCTGCGGCCGGCGGCAAAGGCGCGCAGGGTGGTGGCATAGGCCGGGTTCTTTATGATGTCGCCGGTCTTGCGGAACCCGCCCTGGCCATCACCGAGATAGGCGATGAAGTCTGGCGTATGCTTTTCAGCGAAGTCAGCGTTTTGCAGATAGTTGCCCAAGCGCTTCGTAACCGTGAAGCCATTATCCGCCAGTGTGGTGGCCGGTTCGAACAGACTGGCCCAGTCTTGGTTGCCGTGATCCTTCTGCGCCTGGTCGAGCAGGAACATAGCGCCGGGCACCCCCGTGGCGCGGCCAGATACGACGGCGTCCTTGAAGGCCAGCGGCTTGCCATCGGTGCCCAAGAAAAGATCAGGCGTGGCTGCCGTTGGTGCAGTTTCGCGGCCGTTATAATCACTGATTTTGCCGGTCTTGGCGTCATACCACAGCATGAAGGCCCCACCACCAAGGCCGGAGCTTTGCGGTTCGACCAGTCCCAGCACGGTCTGGACGGCCACGGCGGCGTCGGCGGCTGTCCCTCCGCGTTTGAGGATATCCATGCCGGCCTGCGCGGCTTCCGGCTCGGCGGCAACCACAATGGGCTGGACGCGCGCTGCCTGATGGAGGGGCAAGGCAGCGCAACCCGTCAGGATCAATCCCGCTGCCGCAATAACGAACGATTTCAGAGGGACGGGTCGCATGAGGCACTCCATAGGTAACAGATACCGGTTCTATATAGGACTGTGGAACGCAGCGAGCAGGGTGATCAACAAAAAATCATCAATTCGGTGGAAAAAGTGCCATTCCGGCCTTGCCTTATCGAAACCGTTCAACTAAATGTCCGCCCTCGCTGTCAGGGTTCGCCTTGGCAGACTTGAATGGATACGCACTCGTAGCTCAGCTGGATAGAGCATCAGACTACGAATCTGAGGGTCGGGCGTTCGAATCGCTCCGAGTGCGCCATTCAAATCAACGGCTTAGTTGAAAAGAAAAGCGGTACAATTGCACCGCTTTTCTTTTGTAACAAGCTGTAACAGCCTTTCAATTTACGGCATTATTTGACTGGTTGAAAAATTATTTATTTAAAATCAACAAGTTGTCATCGAAAAGGCAGTCTGAGGCTCACTCGGTGAAGATGTGGGCTCTTGTGCTGCATCCATGGGCAATATTTCCCGTAATACCTATTACCGGCATATCAGCCCTAGGAAACGCATTGGTCACTAAAAATAATGTTCAGATTTATCGGGATGTGCGATTTGCCTTGAGACAGAGTAATGGCAATTGCTAGCGCGGCGGTGCCTGTATGGTCGGAATGTTTTTGCCCGCAGGGGGCGAAGCGCTATTGACCCATGCCGTGTAAATTATGTCACGCAGCATACTGGCGGCGGCGGCGAAGCGTTCGTCCGTGAACTGATGCGCTTCCGGCGAACCGGCGCCTTTGAAGCCCCCCTGCTTCTCAATTTCATAGGTTTTCCCGACCAGGGCATTGGACCCACGAAGATAGGCGACATAATCTGTAAAGACGTCGTTCAGGACGCGGGGCTTTGAAATAAGGGATACAAAACTGTCGGGCTTGATGTTCGCCGGCACATAGAGGTTCTCCCATTCGCCATGCACGTCGTGACCGACAGGTGTGTACCCATCGGGGTTATCCTGAACCCAGCCATTGTAATTTATGCTCGTGTGCATGGGGTTGGCGCCATCGCCGACATAGTGCCCAAGCCAGCCGGCGTAGAAAGTGATCGCCAACTCAACCGGCTTGGTATTTTCATGCGCCGCGTTCAGGCGACGGTATTCACGCATCGCTGCAAGCAGACGTCCGTATACCTCGATGGCGGAATAGGGTTGCAGCCCCACGCGATAGGGTGTCAGGTCGGCGGCGCGATCGGGATGAAGGATCTGCGCCGCCGTTAAATTGCGGAGATATTCCGGCCGTGTGCGTGGCAGCGGCCCGGCAAGGTCAGCGAGTTCCATGAGGATATAGTGTTCGGGACGCAGCGTGTCCCTCAGTTCTGAACCACCGAGCGTGCCCCAACGATCCGGCTCTGGCCCGAGATAGGCGATAGCATCGATGGTTTCCGGCGTTCGCATGAACGCAGGCATGTCACCCGGAAATGCCATGGCCGCGGCGCGATTGATATACTGATGCCCTGTCTTGTCCCAGGCAAAAGCAGGTGCAAATGAGCCGGAAGCCCAAGTCAGAAGAAGTGTGGCGCAAAGCCAGCCGAAGCTCCGTTTTTTCATCAGATACCGTCCTTATTGCGAATTGAAGCACTTTACAAAGCGGCACATTCCCTGTGGAACGGCGGATGCTGCGGAGATGAAAAAGGCGGGGATGCGCCATGGGCGGGCATCCCCGTGTTCTGTCAGTGTCCGACAACCACAACAACGAGGCTGCCGGGTACCACTGCCGGTTTGCCGGTCTTGGCGTCCGCGGGTCCGAAATCACCGGCCGCCAGATAAACACGGCCGGTCTCGGCATCGAGCGTGCCCGTCCGCGCATTGGCCTTTGTGGTGATGCGGTCGACGACATGCGGGGTGCCATCAAAGCTGATGACGGTCAGCGTGCCATCGGCGCCCGGAATGTAGCCCAGCTTTGCCTTGGCGTCGTAGAGGGCGGCGTCCGGGCGCGGACCGACCGGAACGGTGGCGACTTCGGCACCGGTGTCGGCATTGCTGATGCGAGCAATGCCGTTCTGGCAGGCGGAGAGTATCAGGCGGTCGCCGGGAATGAAGGCGATGCCTGATGGCTCTTCGCAATCGGCCATCTCATGCGTTGCCTTGAGGGTCAAGGTCTTTGTATCGACCGCGACAAAGGCATTCTTGTCTTCGAGGTGACTGAAGACTAGGCCCTCGCCATCCACCGCCGCCGCTTCCGCAGCGCCGCCAACCGCGACACGGCCGACGAGACTGTTGGTCGTCAGGTCTATGACATCCAGTGCATTGCCCTCATTCGCCATGACGAAGGCCTTGCCGGTTACCGGATCGATGATCGCCGCGTCCGGCTTGACGTCGGTCTTGATCGTCGTCTTCACGGCGCCGGTCATGGCGTCGTTGATGGTGACGATGTCGCCCTTACCATGGGTGACAAGCAGGTCCTGCCCGCCATGAACAGACAGGGCGACGTGTGCACCCTTGGCGTCCGCCAGATGCGGAGTGGCTTTGCCGGTTTTCAGGTCATAGGCGGAGATCGCCGACTCGTGGGCGATGTACAATCTGCCGGCCGATGGATCGAGGGTCACGTAATCCCAACGACCGTCACCGCCGATTTTGAGCGTATCGATCGTTTTCAGGCCGGTCGATTGCGCCAGAACCGGGCCGGCGAGGAGAACACTGGCAAGGGCGAGAAGGGAACAGGTTGTCTTGGTCATGAGGCGTGTCTTTCTGCTGAAGGCTATTCGTACTCGAAGGTGGTTTTGGATTTTTTGGCAGCGCTTCCGGTAAAGGACAGGCCGACAAAGATAACACGCCCGGCTTGCAGCCGCGTGTAACGATCGTGAAGCGTGGAGGTGTCGATGACGCGCTGGAATTTCTGGCCGTTAAAGGCATCCGAGACGGTCACGACGAGGGCCATATTATTTCTGATCTGGTGCCTGAATCCCATGTTCACAGTGGTAATCGGCAGGATATATCCTTGGGTGGTCAGGCGTTTGCCGGTGTAGTTCGTGCTGATTTGCCAGACATCGGCCGTGACCGGTCTGAAATCGAGGCTGGCCTTGGCATTGGCGGCAATATTCGATGAGGTACCTGCGCCGCCGAAGGCGGTCGTGTCGATTTCATTGTAGAAGATATTGCCGCTGGCATTATAGCTGAGCTTCGGCAGGAGCTTGCCGCTGGCCGTAAACTCCAGGCCACCGGCGCGGCTGCGTGGAATATTGGTTTTGGTCACCAGAACGACGTCATCGCTGATGACCTGGCTGACATCGCTGACGGCATTATGTGTGTTGCGCCAGTAGGCGGTGGCGCTGTAACTCGTTCCCTTGTTATCGTAGCTGTATCCGCCCTCGAAACTCTGTGTTTCGGTGGGCTTGAGGTCAGGATTCCCGGCCCGCAAATTATGCGTATCCTGGTGATCAGCGAAGGGGTTGAGGTCTTCGGGGTCCGGTCGCTCGACCCGCTGGCTGTAGCTGGTGAACAGCTTCATCTTTTCGGATAGACCATAGCTGAGATGCAGCGACGGGTAGGCACGGAAATAACCGCTTTCACCGGTCATGGCGCCGGTGATCTGGTGGGTGCGCACGCGCACGTCCTCCAGCCGCAGACCGGCCAGCATGTCAAGATGTCCTACAGGCATCTGATAGGTGGCGTAGGCCGCGTGGATCGCCTGGTAGTAGCGGAAGCTGTTGGTGACGTCCGGATTGGTTTCGTACTGGCCCGTATCCGCATTCAGAAGCGTGCCGGAATTGTCGTAACCATTGTCGTCACGCTGGAAATCGTAACCGGTTTTCAGCAGGCGGTCACCGGAAAGCGGCCGAACATAGTCGATACTGAAATCGGTATTGACGAGATCGAGACCGAGATGAAGCGTATCGCGTGTGTCTGGTGCGGCCGGCTGCACGCTGGTGTTCAGGTAATGATAGTTCTCGCGTTCACGGACGATGGTGCGTTGCAGGTTGACGCTGAGCGTCTCTCCCTCATTTGCCAGACGGCGCTCATAGCTCAGATCTTGGGCGAGATCGAGCCGCCACTCCTTGCCCTGGCTATCACGCAGGGAGTCGCTGGCACCGTTACTCGTTTCATCCCGTTGCAGGAAATCGCGGGGACCGCTGCGCTCGGCCCAGTCAAGACGGGCGCTCAGGGTATCGTTTGGTGTCAAATCATAACCAATACCACCGCCCAGAGAGCGCATCTGGCGATGCACATGTTCGACAAGATCATGCCGGCTGTCGCCCCACTGGCCTGTCTGCGGATCAAGCGCCGAGCGGGCGTCGGTGACATGGCGCAGTTTTTCGTCCTGTCGGAAAGCCATGGTGCCGGACAGATTGAGCCTGCCCATATTGTGCGCGATCGCGGCACCGAGATTGTAGCGGCCGTCATTGCCGATATTGACCTGGGCGGAACCGCTGGTCCCCGGCTTGCGGGTATTTTTGAGGATAATATTGATAATGCCCGCCTGGCCGTCAGCCTTGAACTCGGCGGATGGATTGGTGATGACCTCGATGCGGTCGATTTCGCTGGCGGGAATTTGTCCCAGCCCGTCGCCACCGGTAGCGCCGGAAACCTGGCTGGAAGGCTTGCCGTTGATCAGGATTGTGACGCCGGAATCGCCGCGCAGACTGACCTTGCCATCAACATCGACATCAACTGAGGGGACGGTATTCAGGACGTCGCCCGCCGTGCCGCTGGAGCTTTGCAGATCGGTATCGGCGCGATAGATTTTCCGATCGATACGGCGGGTAACAGGGGCACGTTTGCCCTGAACGACGATCGTTTCCGGCGCGGTACTGGGCGTTGCGACATCCTGTGCCTGAGCCACCAGGGGCAACAGGCAGAGAGTCGGTAGCGTGGTCAGCGAAAAAGGTAAGCGGATCAAGGTCATGGGCACTGTTTGAAGGGCGAATCTGAAGTCAAAATGAAAATGACACGGGCCAATGAAGACCCGCGTCATTTTGTATTTATGACCAGCGATTATTGCGTCAGGCCGGCGGCGACCAGTTCGGCCTTGGCAGCGTTGAACTCTTTCTGGAACTCGGCATTTTGCATCAGTTCGACGGCGATGCCGGTGGCCAGTGCCTGACTGGCGATCGTGTCCGCGGTGAAGTGGACACCGCAGACAACGCGGCTGTAGCCGTAGTCCTGCGCGCGGGCGAAGATGGTCTCAGCCTTGGCGGGCATCAGGTGGGCGAGGATGATACCGTCCGTGAAGCCCAGGGTCGTGTGACCGGACGGATAGCTGCGCGGTGATTTGCCAAGCGGCGAAGGCACGCAGGTCGGGATGGCGTTGTCGAGTTCAAACGGGCGCTTGCGGGCGAAATGAATCTTCGCCGCGTTGGTGACGTAATCCTGGTCGTTTTCGACATCCTTGAAAAGCTTTGCCGTCATTGGCAGCTTCGACAGGTCAAAATTCGGCAGAACGGTCGTGTAGAGGGCGACCGACTCGTTGCCGTCATCTTCGGCAGCGCGCTTGATGCGCTCCGGTGAGCTCGCCTTGATGATGGCGCGGACGTCATCCAGCTGGGCCTTGCCTTCGGCAGAATCGGGTGTGGGCGGCACCGGCAGAAGCAGGGCTGGATCGAGGGAATTGTCTTTAAGGAAGATCGGTGTGACCGGAGCCTTGGCATTGGCGGCACCAGCAAAAAGCGTGGCGGCGAGCAGCACGGAGGCGAGAGCGGCGTATTGGCGCATGAGGGTTCTTTCAGGTTGGGAAGGAAAAAGGCACCGGGACGACAAGGCCGTCCCGGCAGTTGCAGCACATCTTAGAACTTGGCGATCAGGGTGAGTTGGGCGTTCTGTCCTACGAGGAAGGCGTAGGTGTTCAGAAGCGGGTTCTTATTGGTCTTGATACCGGTGATGTCGCGGTTATCGAGCAGATTGTTGACCTGGGCCTTGATGCGATAACGGCCAAACTCGTAATTGACCGACAGATCGACTGTATCGAAGGCGTCGATTGGAATGGCCTCGGCGTTATCAGCATATTGCTTGCCAACCTGCTTGTAGAGCAGTGAGCCCGACCACTGTCCCTTGTGATAGAGGGCGCCCAGGCCGGTTGTGGTCAGCGGCGCACCGGAAACCTGCTTTTGCGTGGTCGCATCGACATACTTGTTGCTGGAGCCGTTGGCGAACAGGGTGACACCATTGTTGAAGGCATAGGAGACCTGGCCTTCGGCGCCGCTGGCCTGGGCCTTGCCGATATTGATATAGGTGTTCTGGGCGCTGTCCGGAGACAGCAGGTTGGTCAGATCAATGCGGTAGATGTCGAAATCGACGGCGACATTACGTCCCTGATAGACCGTGCCGAACTGGTAGTTGGTTGATAACTGCGGCTCGGCCGTGTTGGTCGAAGGGTTCGTTACGTAGAGCGCGGCGATATCCGGCATGTACATGCCTTCGGCGTACTGACCATAGACCGACCAGTTCTTGGCAAGCTTGTAATTGACTTCCAGGTTAGTCAGGGTCTTCGAGTTGGTGTTGGAAGCGACCTGCGCCTGACGGGGGGATTTGATGACCGCAGCGTCGACATTGCGCTTCATGTAGACATTCTTGATGCCGGGCGTGATGGTCAGGTTGTCGGTGACCTTCCAGGCGAAGTCGGCAAAGATCTGCTTTTGCCACCAGGATGACATTTCCAGGTAGGAGTAGGAGTCATACATCAAAGAATAGGCTGCCGACTGTCCGGCGATGGGGCTTTCGCGGTGGTCAACGGCCTTGTCCAGCGACGCATCGTAATCATAGGTATGGCGGTTGGTCGAAGCCGTTTCCAGCCACATACCCGTATGCAGCGTACCGAAGCTGAATTCACGATTGAGGCGGGTGATATTCCCCCAGGTCATATAGTGATTCAGCTTGTTGTAGCCCGGTATGCCTGTTGGGTTGCTAGATAATTGACCAGCACTCTTTGATGTTGTGATGTAGGTGCCCTGGCCGTCGAAACCATAAGGATTGTTGGGTTTTATCAACGATGGATCGGACAACAGGTCCGACGCAGTGTCAGTATTGTTGCTGTAATAAATGTTATAGCTGGTGTTATCGAGCTTGAAACCCAGTGGCAGGTTGGCTTCTTCCTTCAGATAAGAGAAGGCTGTGTGCTTGTCGAACAGGTTGTAACCATAGTAGGTCGGCTTGCTCGGATCGTTGGAAAGACCGAAATCCTTGCCGTATTGTGCCACCTGAGACATCGTGCCGCCGGGGTTGTCGGAGGTGTGCCACTTGTTGGCGTTATACATGCCGAAGAAGGTCACTTTCAGGTCTTCGGTGACCGGCAGCACCCACTTGGTCGTGGCGTTAGCCGAGTGCATCGACGAGTAGGTCTGGGCGCCGTCAGAGCCGTTCATCTGTAGATTGACGAAGCCGGCGAGATCGTGGAGCTGCTTGATCTTGCCGGTCTGGACGACGGCCACGCTCTGCCAGGAGTTCCACGAACCGATCGTTTCGCGCAGGGTGACGTTGAAATCGTCCGTCACCTTATTCGAGAACATCTTGACGTTGCCGCCGTAATTGGCCTGGCCGACATCGCCGACCGAACCTGGACCGCGATCGACGATCACGGCGCCGACGGTCGAGGCGGGGAAGAAGGAATTGGAGTGGTGGGTCGGATTGTTTGAGTCACCCCAGGGAATGCCTTCGAAGGTGACGTTGTAGTTACCGTCCTTGAAACCGCGCAGGGTGAGCTTGGCTTCGCCGAAGCCGGGGCCGTTGTTCGAGCCGGCTGTGGCTGCCGATGGTGTAATGTTGGCTATGCTGGTGAAGTCGCCGGACTCAGGCACCGAAGTCTCGATGAACGGACGCGAAACGATCGACTGCGGTTCGCCCTGATCCAGCGACGCCTTGGAAGGCGAGGTCGCGGCGGCGCGCGAGCGTTCGGCACGGACGATGACGGTCTTTACCTGTTCATCGGAAACGTCGGTGTTGTCCTGAGGCGTGGCTTCCTGCGCGAAAGCATGCGCGGATAGTGTGCCGACAAACAGGGTGGTCGTTAAAAGCGCAGTGCGAAGTGTGTCGTGGCGGAATTTAAAAGACATGTATTAGGCCCCTTTGTGAAGACATCCTGATTACGCCGGAGGGGAGGAGGCGGTCGGTGTCGTGGGGCTATTAGCAATCGTATGTGACTAAACTGTAATTGTTGCGTGACAATTGTGTATTTTGTTAATAATTGCAAGTATAAATAAAGTATTGTTTATGTATAAACGCAGGTAATCTCCGCGAATGTGTTGTTCATTCGCGGAGATGTTGTTTTGTACTGCAATGTAAGCGCAGGTAATCGCCGGCATGGGGCTGCCGGCTTGCCAGCCGTAGACAGCGAATCTGAATTGAAAATGAAGCGGGATTTTTTGAAGTGATCAGGCTGCGAACGTGACTGTAACGCAGAGGCCGGAACCCTCAGCGGGCGCACTGAGTATAATTTCTGCTGACAGCAGATCGGCAATATTCCTGACGATCGACAGGCCCAGACCGCTGCCGGTTTGGGTGACACCCTCGGCACGATAGAAACGCGTAAAAACCAGCTCGCGTTCGGCCTCTGGAATGCCCGGACCCTGGTCGCAGATGGTGATGCTGCCGGAGGACACAAACACCCTCACGGCGCTATCTTCGGGGGTGTATTTCAGGGCATTATCGAGCAGATTATTGAGCAGGATGGCCAGCAGCGCCGGTTTTGAGGTCAGAAGGGTTGTTTCATCACCACTGAGAGACAGTTCGATGCGCTTTTCTTTCGCCTTCGGAAATATCTCGCGAATGGCGTCACACGCCTGATCGTATAGGTTGAAGGTCGTATCGGCCATGGGCGCATGACGGATTCGGGCCAGGGTGAGCAACTGGTCGAGCAGCCGCGAAGCGCGCTTGACGCCCTTTGTCAGAAGATCGGCGGCTTTTTCGCGTTCCGCCACGTTGCGGGCATTGAGCATGGCGCTGGCCTGGGCGTTCAGGGTCGCCAGGGGTGTTCGCATTTCATGGGCTGCGTTGTCGGTGAAGCGGCGTTCCTGTTCGAGAGAACGCGCCAAGTCGGTCAAAAGCCCGTTGAGTGAGGTTGCCAATGGGGCGATTTCCACCGGCGTCCGGTCGAAATCGATGGGAGACAGATCGTTTGACGATCGTGAACGGACGGCACTGGCGAAGGCCTGAAGATTACGCAGCCCCCATTTGGTACCCAGCCAGATGGCGAGCATGAATAACGGAGCCGCGATAAGGAGCGGGATAATCAGGTCCCGTACGACACGCCCGATCAACAGATTGCGGGCGTGCGTCATCTCCGAAACCTCGACAACGATATGATCAGCCGGCACATAAAGGGTGTAGGTGCGCCATTCGACACCCGCGACATCGCGGTTCGTAAAGCCGGCGGACAGGGGGGAGAGGGGCGCCCCTGACAAAGGGCCCGCATGTCTCATCAGGTGTCCATCTTGCCAGACGCGAAAGCTGCGCCATTTGGAATAGGTGCGCAGAGCCTTGCGGTCCGCGCTGTCGAGCGGCAATTTGTGCTCGTCAAGTGCGACCGATGCATGCGGCGCGCCATCCTGCGTCAATGACCAGAGAACGGTTGCGGCATTCACCAGTTGCGAGTCGTAAATTTCAACAATCTCGTCCTCGGCGCTGAGCCAGGCCGTGGTGCCGACCGCCACCAGAATGAGCGCCACCAGAACGGCGACCCCCTTCATGATGTCCACTGTCAGCCTGGGTGGTTTTCGAATGAGCTGAGACATCATGGTTCTATGACATATCCGACGCCGCGGATATTGGTGACCAGGTCACGCCCCAGCTTTTTGCGCAATGTGTAGATGGCCGCCTCGATGGTATTGCTTTCGGCATCGCCATCCCAGTTATAAATCCGGGTTTCAATCTCGGAACGGCTGAATATGCGCCCGATCCGTTCCATCAACATGACCAAAATCTGATATTCCCGTCCGGTCAGTTTGATTCGTTGGCCGGCCTTGGAGACGGTTCGCGCTGCGGTGTCCAGTTCGATATCGCGGTGAGTGAGCGAGGCATGGGCAAGGCCGTGGCTTCGACGCACGACGGCTCGGATACGCGCCAAGAGTTCCTTCAGGTCGAAGGGTTTGACGATATAGTCATCAGCGCCGAGATCGAGCCCTTCGATCCGGTCATCCAGGGCGTCACGGGCAGTCATGATCACGACTGGTACCTTGGAAGTGCGACGCAATTGTTTGAGAACACGGAAGCCGGAGAGATCCGGCAAGTTCAGGTCAAGAGCGACAGCCGAAAAAGGTACCAGATCAAGCGCTTCCAATGCGCTTTCGCCACCGGTGACCCAGTCGACCGTATATCCGGATTGCTGAATGCCCATTTCCAGAGCTTCACCGAGGAGCGGATCGTCTTCAACCAACAATAAACGCATAGCCGGACCCGTTCTTGCTTCAGACAAGTCTCTATCTGCCCGATATGTTCCAGTTTTGTGACAAGAGTGGAATGGAAACACCGGGCATTATGACATGCCAAACTGAAGTGAAAATGAAGGCGCGCGGCGCTTATTTGGACGTGCAAAATTGTACCGGACGCGGCACAGAATTTTGAAGAAAATTTGGTCGGCTACAGTCTTGCTTTCAGCCAGTCCGCGGTGTCCTCGAATGCTTTGGAAGCAAGCGGCGATACGGACACGGCTTCGAGAAAGCTGTGCGATGCGCCGGAATAGATAACGGCTTTCGTCGGTACGCCCGCAGACACCAGCCGGCCTTCAAGTTGCAGACTCTGACCTGTCAGCACATCGCATTCAGGGATGCACAGGAAGACGTTCGGCAGGTCGTGCAGATCAGCATTCAACGGGGTGGCCAGGGGATTATGGCGATCATCCGCTGATCTGAGGTATTGCGACCAGAAATAGCTCATTTCATCAGCGGTCAGCATATAGTCAGGGCCACCAAACCGACGCACATCTTCGGCCGCCAGTTCAATTCCGAAGGCGCCGTAATTGAGAACGAGGCCTTTCAAAAGCTTGGCCGTGCCGAAATCTCGCAGGGCGATGGCCGTCGAAAGTGACAGGTTGGCGCCAGCTGAATCACCGCCGATGGTGAAGCGCTCAGCATCAAGACCGAAGGCTTCGGCCTGGGCGTGAACATGTTGAACAACCGCAATCGTTTGCTCAAGCGCCACGGGAAAGCGGGCTTCCGGTGACAGGGTATAGTCAATGCCGATCACGCACATGCCGGCACGGTGTGCATATTCACGCATGATGCGGTCATGGGTATCAAGGCTGAACATCACCCAGCCGCCACCATGCAGGTAAATCAGCGCAGGTTGGTGCGCATCGGCCGTCGGGCGATAGATGCGTATACGCACATCTCCGTGCGGTGTCGGGATCAGATGTTCCGTGGTCTTATGCATGACGGGGCCGCCCTTGACCCAGGGGGCACGAACCTTTTCAGCAATTTGCCTGGCCGTTACCGGCGTCTTTTCCACACCCTCGCCATGCGTGACGTACGCCTCACCCGTTATGCGGATGAAATCGCGGATATCGGGGTCTAGCACGACCGGGGCGTTCGTCTTATTGAGCACAAAGGTATTCCTGTTACTGGGCCGACAGTTTATCGTGCTCACAAACGTGAGCTACGATGTTCGGATCGGAAACTGTCTTTAACGGGCCAAGCTATTTGGTGAGGGTGGCCAGATAGTCAGCCGCTGTGGTCGGGCCCTTGGTGACGGTATCGGTATGTTCGGCGATGAACTTACGGATTTCGATGAAGAAGTTCGAACCGGACGGCAGGCCGAGTTTGTCCCAGGCGGCATCGAGCGCAGCTTCTTTTTCCGGCGGCGTATGGGCGGGCTGGATGATCATGAAATCCCAGTCAGCGCCGTCACTATGGACATAGAGCTGGCGCGGCGGCAGGCCGGCCATCTTGTTCGCTTCGTCGCATCTGGCGATGAGTTCGAGGAAGGCCTCATGCTGGCCGGGCGCGATGCGGTAGATCTCGACCTGGGTGAGCGGAACCTGCGCGGAAACAGGTGCCGGCGCCGTGGCGACATCCGGGACATGCGCGGTGACCGGCGGCTTGGGCGGGGTTTTCGGCTTCGCAAATGCCGGAGCGGCGACCGTCAGGAGGCTGACGGCGAGGAGAACGGATTTCATCATTTTGTAGCTCCAGTATTGGGGTATTCGTTGGCGAACCAGGGCATGGCGGCGGAGATCGTGTCAGGCCAGACCTGGCTGAGATCCTTGGCCTGATAGAGACGGCCGTTTTTCATAACCTGATCGATTTTCCAGGCGTTTTTGATATCGCTGCGCGGATCGGCATCGAGGATCAGCAGGTCGGCGAACTTGCCGGGGGTCAGGCTGCCAATCTCGCCGACGCGGCCAATGGTTTCGGCCGAACCGAGCGTGCCGGCGTGCAGCGCTTCTTCCGGCGTCATGCCGCCGATGACATGGGCTTCGAGTTCCCAATGGAAGCCGAGGCCCGGCGTATTGCCGTGGGCACCGATACCGACCAGACCGCCGGCACGCTGAATATTCGCTGCGCCCTTGGCCACGATCGGGAAGGCGTACTCCGACAAGGGCAGCCACTGATCGAGACGGGTCGTCATCTGGGCCAAGGCAAAATGGGGTGTGTAATAGCGGTATTTTTCGCTGGCGGACGGATTATCGCGGGCGATGAAATAATCCTGGCCGGTGGCGCCGCCATTGGTGATCTGGAGCGTCGTCGTATAGCTGGTCCGGCTTTGCGCCAGCAGCTGGATGACGTCATTATAGATCGGCAGGGCGACGAGCGCATGCTCATTGCCGGAATAGCCGTCCATGATCTGCGACAGATCCAGCTTGAGTGACAGCGCGCCTTCGGTCGTCGGTTGCAGGCCTTCGTCGAGCGCGGCCATCTGAACCCATTCGCGCACCTTGCGGTCGCCGACGCGGTAGGACTTGATATTGCTCAGGCCGTAATCGGCCTTGTAACGGCTCAGCACTCTCTTCGTGTCATCAAGTGACGCAAAGCGGTTGAACGAGAAAATGGCCGTTCCGGTGGAGGGCAGGCGCGGACCGGTCATCTGGCCAGCGTCGAGCATATCGCGATAGGCGATCTCGTCGATGGTCAGGGTCGAGGGGTCGAAACTGGTCGTTACGCCATAGGCCAGACGTTCGCGCAGCGCCCAGTCTTCGCTGTCAAGGATCTCGCGGCGCACCGTACCGATATGGTCGTGCGTATCGATGAAACCGGGCATGATGGTCTTGCCGGTAACATCACGAATGGTGGCATCGGCCGGCACATCGAAGCTGCCCCGCGCGCCGATTTTGGCGATGCGGTTGCCGTCGATCAGGATGTCGGCATCGGCAATGGCCGGGGCGTCCATAGGTAGGGCCGTGGCGCCCCGCAGGAGCAACAGGCCCTTGGGCGCGTCGCGCGGAACAACGACATTGGCATGGAACGACTGCGGCTTGCCCGGATCAGGCGACCAGTTTGGCTTGTCATCGAATGTGATGCTGTCGAGCGAGCGCTTGTAGAAGGTCGAACCCAGGCTGTAGGTCAGGGTCTTGCCGTCCGCTGACCATTCGAAGAAATCGGCCCCGACATCGGTGATGCGACGGTGTTTCAGCTTTGGATCGGACAGGTCGATCTGCTTGACGGCGGCGGCGGGGCGCTCGACCACATGCAGTTGCTGGCCGACGATGGCGGCGATCCACTTGCCGTCCGGCGACAGGCGTACGGCGTCGACCGCTACCGGACCATCCTGAAAATACCAGCCGGGACCATTGACCGAGACGATATCGGTCTGCGCGCCGGTTTTGAGATTGACGCGCGACAGGCCTGCGCCGGTTTGCAGATAGACGGTGTCCGGCTCACTGGTGAAGGTTGGGCGCTGACCCATGGTCAGGCTGGCGATATCGCGTGGGGCCATACCGTTGACCGGCAGGCTGACCAGGGTGGCCTGGCGCAGTGCGCCATATTCCATATAGAGACGCAGGCGGTCACGTTGCGGCGAACGCTCAGCCAGCACCTGCGAACCATCGGGCGTGAAGACGGGCCAGGTGTAATAGTCGGTATGCGGGCTGATCTTGACGGGCGTCCCGCTATCGAGTTTGACGGTCCAGACGTCGCCAGAATTGCGCGCCGACCACGACACATAGGTCAGCGACTGTCCGTCCGGCGACCATGACGGCTGCCAGCCATCGGCAATGGCGCGTGGCCTGGCTTCAGCGGCAAGCGGCATGACATAGATCTTGCCGAGCGCCGAGAACGCAAGCTGCGATCCATCCGGCGACATCTGCGGTGCCTGGATGATATGGGCGTGGATCGGGCCGGTATCCTCGGTGATTTTCTGGCGACTGAGCGCACCGAGGGCCAGTTGTACGTGGGCCGTAAACGGGATCGGCGTGACCTTGCCATCGAGCGCGATGCGCTGGAACTTGCCTCCGGCTGTGATCAGGATCGACTGGCTGTCGGGCGCGAAGCTGTAGCGTGGCAGCAGGTCGAGCCAGCTATTGGCCTGCACCTGGTCGTGGGTGACGGGGAAGGCCAGCCATTTGTCTTCGCCGGTTTTCAGGTCGCGCAGGCGCAGGCCGGTCTGGTTGTCGAAGCGGATTGCGTAGGCGAGGTAGCGACCGTCGGGAGAAACGGCCGGCCGGAAATAGGTGCCCGGATTGCGGCTGTGACCGGAGCCGGAAGGCTCGTCGATGACGGTGGTTTCAGTGCCCGTGGCCAGATCGCGTTTGACGATGGTCCATTCATCGCGCTGGTCGGGATCGTCGGAACCGACATGGCGGGCCATGTAGAGCGACTTGCCGTCTGGCGATGGCGTGGCGCCTAAGCTGCTCAGCCAGGCATCACGGCCCTGGTCGGCTGTGGCCTTGGAAGGGACGATCAGGGTTTCGCTGCCATCGAGGTTGTATTGCCAAAGCTCATAGGCATTGTAGCTCGGGCGATAGCGGCTGAGGTAAACCGTCTGGCCATCAGGCGCCCACTCCGGCGACAGGAGCACGGTGTCATCCTCCCCAAAGCTGACCTGATGCGCGGCCGAGCCATCCGCCTTCATGATCCAGAGATTGTCGGCACCGGAGGCATCGCTGATGAAGGCGATGGATTTGCCGTCTGGTGAATAGACGGGTTGCGACTCGAACGGCAGGCCGGTGCGCAAGGGTTTGGCCGCGCCGCCTTTCACATCCATCACGTATATATCGCCCAGCATGTCGAAGACCATGCGCTTGCCGTCAGGCGAGATCGCCAGAGACATCCACGTGCCTTCGCTGGTATCGAAGCTGATCTGGCGCGTGGCCTTCAGGGGCAGAACCTGCCCCCTGGCTTGCCGGAGGCGGACATTATCGACCGCGCCAGCACCGTCCTTGATCCAGCCGACGGCATTGCCCATCGGGAGAGGAAAATCATCTTCATGGGCATGGGAAGCCGAAGCGGCGCAAAGGGCCAGCAGGGCGACAAGGGGCAGTTTTTTCATTTCTGGTAGACCGGAGGCAGAGCGGCAGGTTTGGCATAGCGGTCACGCAGCAGGGTCTGGCGCGTCTCCAAAGACGCCTCGCGGCCCTCGACAAAGACTTTCCACGGATAGGTGCCGGGCTCCAGCGGATCGCCGTCCCAGATGACGAGATCGGCGTCCTGATCCTTCGCCAGGGTGCCGTAATGATCGCTGAGGCCGAAAATGGCGGCGGGACCGCGTGTCATGGCGGCCAGTGCGGATTCATAAGGCAGGCCATTGGCGACCGCGAGGCCGGCCACTTCGCGCATGGCCTCGCCGGCATCGTAGGACAGGTAGATGGTATTGCCCGAGGCGTAGAAGGAGAGCGTCACGCCGGCCTTGCCGAGGATCGCGGCGTTGTCAAGACGTGCCCCAATCTGGTCAAAGCTGATCGGCAGGTTGTCCATTGGATCGAGGATAACGGGGATCTTCGCCGCCGCCAGGGCATCGGCGCAGCGCCAAGCTTCATCAGCGCCCATGACCGCCACGCGCAGCTTGAAGTCCTTTGCCAAGGCAATCGCCTGACGGATATCGGATTCGCGTTGGGTCAAGATGACCAGAAGCTGACCCTTGAGCACCTTCTGCAAGGCTTCGGCGTCAAGGCGGCTGATCGGTTCATCCGGCAGGCCCGGTTTGTAACGGCCAGCTTCGGTCAATGCATTGCGCAGGAGTTGCCACTGGCCACTGCGTGAACCGCCAGCCGCCGACAGCGTGGCGCTGCCGATCTGAACGTACAGGGCGACCTGAGGCCGCTCAAGGATATCACCGGTCTCGGTCAGGTGGATCGCGGCGGCCTGTCCCATGAAAGGGGCCGTGCCGGCAGCGCCGGGATAGCTGACCGCACGGGTCAGGCCATCTGCGCGCGCGACCGGCAGCAGCACGCTGTTGCTGTTGAGCGCATACTGGATATCGAATGACGCACCGAGCGTGGTGTTCGTGCTGGATTTGTCGTTGGTTTCGTCAGCGGAACCGGTTTCAACAAGGCCAAGCTGGGTCGCACCGTTCATCAGGCCGGGCGTGACCATGCGACCACCGGCGTCGATCACGGTCGATCCTTGAGGTACCACGCCGGAAGCCATGACTGAAACAATCCGACCGTCATGGACGACTACGGTGGCGTCGGAGACTTTACCAGAACCTGTCATCGTCCAGGCTTCGGCGTGAGTGATGGCCCAATCTTTCCCTGTATAGATGTCCTGAGCGGAAGCGGCGGCGGGAAAGAGCATGAGCGCGATGGCTAAAGATCGGATCATTGTACCACTCCTGCCTTGCGACCGAGCTGGAAGTCGCTCAGGGGCTGGTAATTTGGATCGTTGCGGTCATAGGCGACCGCGCCGTCGATCATGACCGTGTCGGCCTTGGTATAGATGCTGAACGGATCGCCCGACCAAATGACGATATCGGCATTGTAACCGGGCGCCAGGGTACCGATCTTGTCGGCCAGGCCCAGCACCTTGGCGGGGTTGCTGGTCACCCATTTGATGACGTGTTCGGGTGGTTCCGGCAGGCCCATATGTCGCCCCGCCGCCGCGGCTTTTGCGGCTTCGATATTCAGCCTCTGGCCGATGACGGGCGAATCCGAGTGCACAGTGACGCAGGCTCCGGCCGCATCCAGAATGGCAGCGTTTTCGCGGATCCCATCATTGGCCTCCATCTTGAAGCCCCACCAGTCCGGCCAGACAATGGCGCAGGTGCCGGTTTTGGTGAACAGTTCCGGATTCTTGTAACCTTCGACCGAGTGGTGGAAGGCGGTGATCCTGAAATTGAATTCGGTCGCCAGGGCCTGAATTTCGGCCATGTCGTCGGCCCGGTAGCAATGGACCTGGACCAGCAGGTCACCATTGAGCACAGCGGCCAGCGTATCCATCTTCAGGTCACGTGTCGGCGGCGGGCCATGCGGGTCCTGATGGTAGTGGTTCCACTGGTCGCGATAGGCATCGGCCTGACTGAACACATCACGGAAATTGGCCATTTCGCCCTGACGGCTGGTGGGGCGCATGCCCTTGCCGCCGAAATAACCCTTGGCGTTCTCGCCACACGCCATCTTCAGGCCGGTCGGGGCATCGGGAAATTTCATGGCCGCCACATTGGTGGCAGGGATCGGGTGCAAGGTCACGGCGCGACCGCCGATCTGCGGCGTGGAGCCCGGCAAAACCTGCAAGGTCGTGACACCGCCCTGCAGGGCATAGATGAAGCTGGCGTCCTGGGTATTGATGGCGTGCTCGATCCAGGTATCGGCGGCGATCGGCGAGCTCATTTCTGAAACATCGGAAGACTCGTCATCGATCGAGGTCAGCGGCATGGAATAGGTGCCGTCGTGGCTGTGTGGATCGATCAGGCCGGGGGTCACCCAGCGGCCCTTGGCGTCGATGACGTGGGCCGCGCCGTTGTCGGGATTCTTGGCAAGGTGCTGGCCGATGGCGACGATCTTGCCGTCGCGGCTAAGCACGTCGGCGTCATCGAAACGGTGACCGGCGCCATCAAGCACGGTGGCATGGGTGATCAGCAGGTCTTCGCGGGGCAGGGGCTTGTAGGTGCTCGGATTGGTGCCGAGCAGGAAGGGGATGGGATGTTCCAGAGCTTTCTGCGCCACCACTTCGGGGGCAGCTTTTGTTGCCGGCGGACGATGTGGGATCGACCGACGGGGCGTGGCGGCCATTGCGCTGGAGCAGGCAATCGCGAGAGCGGCGACAGTCAGACAAGCCGAAAGCAATCTATTCATCAAAACCCCTGTGCCGATCCGTCGTCGGTTATGCATACTCAGCATATGGTGAAAGGCCCGTCTCCGGCTATCGGAAACGGGCCTTAAATATGTTAGAACTTACGTGTCAGGGTCGCCGTCCAGTTCTGGCCGGCGCCATAGGTACAACCCACTGGTCCGGAGCAGCGGGCGACGTACTTGACGTCGGTGATATTGCTGCCGTTCAAAGCGATACGCCAGTCCGGGGTATCGTAGTGGATGGCGGCGTCAAACAGAGTGGATTGCTGACCCCAGATGCCGGTGCCGTTGGAGCCCAGGCTCTTCGAGGTGTAGCGCACGCCGAGACCGAAACCGAGGCCGCCGAGGCTGCCGGATTTCAGTGTATAGTCGGCAAACAGCGACAGCTTGTCTTTCGGGGTCGTCATAAGAGGACCGCCGACTTCGTCCGGGTTGTTGCTCGCCAGAATTTTAGAGTCGGTATAGGTGTAGGAGCCGTTGATCGAGAACTGCTCGTTGATACGGGCAACGAACTCGGTTTCAAAGCCCTTGACCTCGACCTCACCGACCTGGGTGCTGGTGAAAGCCGGCGAATAGACCGTCGAGACGACATTGGTCTGCTTGATATCGTAGATGGCGGCAGTGGCAAACAGCTTGACGCCGTTATCCAGTGTGCGACCATCATACTTCACACCCAGTTCCGACTGCTCGCCTTCGGTGGGCCTGAAGGCCTTGCCATCGGTACCTGTGCCCAGGGCCGGCTCGAACGAAGTTGAGTAGCTGGCATAGGGTGCCACGCCATTGTCGAACAGGTAGTTGGCGCCGACACGGTAGGTGAATTTGTCATCCTTGGTCGTTGTCGCGGGTGGAAAGGTCTTGGAGACGATCTTGTCCTCGTCATAGCGGCCGCCAAGCGTGACAAACAGCTTGTCGATGGCGATCTGATCCTGAATGTACAGGCCTGTTTGTTTCAGGTCCTGATCGTTGGATGGATTCCACGACGGCGTGGCAAAGTCGATCGAATTATAGACAGGGTTATAAAGATCGATGTCGGGAGCGTAGACACCGCCGCCGGCGAAGCCATATTGGGCAAAGTTCTTGACATCGCGATAGTCGAGACCGGCCAGAACCTTGTGGGTGACGTTACCCGAGGTGAAGGTGCCGTCCAGGCGGTTATCGATGGCGAAGCTCTCGACATTTTCCATATAGGGGAAATTGTAACGCGATACGGTGCGGTTGTCGGCGCCGAGGCCGGCAGCGTAGATCACCTTGCTGTTTTCACGGTACTTGCTGTACTTGGCGTTCGATTCAAACGACAGGTTATTGCTGAACTTATGGGTGTAGTCGTAGCCGACGGCCCATTGGTTGCGCTTGTAGACGTTGTAGTCCGGCTCGCCGAGATTGGCCGATTCGCTGACTCCGCCGTTCGGATTGGGCAGTAGAGTGCCGAGGACCGGCAGGAAGCCGTTGGTGTCGCCATCGACCTCGTCGTCCTGTAGGTAGGCCAGGCCGGTCAGGGTGTCGGCGTCGGTGATCTTCCAGGTCACGGTCGGGGCGATCAGGTCACGCTTGGCGGAGACGCCGTCGCGTTCAGCACCGCGATCGAGATAAAGGCCGGTCAGGCGGGCCGAAACGGATGAACTGAGGGCGCCGGTCACGGTGCCGGCTACGGACTTGTAATCGTAGCTGCCGAGCTTGGCCTGGATTTCACCGCCGAAGTTACGGCTGGCGCGGCGGCTGGTTTCATTATAGAGGCCGCCCGGAGGGGAATTACCGTACAGCGTGGCCGCCGGCCCCTTGATGATGCTGGCGGAATCAAAGGCGTAAAGGTCAACGCCGGTCGAGAAAATAGTGGAAGTGACCGGTGCGGCCAGACCATCGATATATTGCTTGGGGGTGAAGCCGCGCAGGGTGACGAAATCGTAACGCAGGTCGGGACCATAGTTTTCACCGAAGGCGCCCGAAGTGTAGCGCACGGCCTGTTGCAGGTCGGTGAAACCCAGCAGATCGATCTGGTCGCGGTTAATGACCGAAACCGACTGCGGCGTCTTGATCAGCGGAATGTCCGTCTTGTTGGCGGACATGGCGCCGGCAGGGACGAAACGCTTCGATTTGACGATGACGAGGGTGGTGCCATCGACCGTTTCTCGGGTCGTCTTCAGGCCGTCATTATCTTCCTGCGCAATGGCGGCGCCGGTCAGACAAACACCGGCCACTGTGGCCAGCAGCAGGCTCCGTGTCATGATCTTAGACAAGTTATGGGTACGCATTTCAGTCCGCTCCTTTTAATCCCCGATGCGAAAGGTTCGCACTCGCTGAAAAAACTGTAACCCCAGTTTTTTCAGTTTCGGTGATCCTCTCAGGACAGTTTCTATCAAAATCAGGCCTCGTCCTGTGGATAGGGGATCGATGTTGCCAAACTGTCGCAGTTTCTTCATTTAAACGACGAAAATAACAAAACGATGCACAATTAATTGTGCATCGCAATATTGTTGTGGTGACTGTTCCTGATGCAGCCGAAAACTATTGCCGTGACAGGCTGCGGCGTTTCCACCACAGGCTTGCACCCAGTCCGATCATCAGCAGTAACCCCGCACCAATGAGCAATTGCACAATACGGCCCGGAATACCGCCTATCTGGCCGGTGTGCAGGGGGTAGATTGTGTCGAGCATAACACGGGCCGGGCTGTGCAGGCGTCGGGCATCGTATGTGTTCAGGACATGTCCGTCAGACGAGCTGATATAGACTGTTGTCATGCCCCAGATGCGCGGCATCTCGCCGGGCGCGTGCACGCGGATTTTGTACCAGGGTCGGTCAGCACCGGCCATCGAGAAACCGGACAGACGAGCTTTCGGATAGACGGCGAGAGCGGTTGTCAGCGCCTGGGAAGGCGATGTTGTCAGGGGAGCGGATTGACTGGGCTGAGGCGCGGCAATCCCGGCCTTGAAAATTGTTTCCAGTGGATCATCGAAAGCGAGCAGGACGCCCGCGGTTACCGTGATCATGGCCGGCAGGCAAAGCCACAGACCGAGGGTGCGATGCCAGCTATAAAGAAACGGCACGCCAGCCTTGCCTTTCGGTTTGCGCAGTGCTTTCAGCCACTGGCCGGCGCGTGGCCAGGCCATCTTCAATCCCAGGGTCAGGTTGGTCAGGAGCAGAATGCCGCTTAGACCCAGAAAGGCGCGGCCGCCATCACCCAGCATCAGCGCCATGTGCAGGTCACTTAGCCGGTCGTAGATATTGCCGTTTGACAGATCGTCATTGCTCCGGTCGCGCAAGGTGTCGCCCCGGCCATCAACACGCAGGGTGCGATCCTTGCTATCCTGGCTATAAAAGATGTCGAACCGGTCGGCGCGACCGGTCGCGGCCCATACGGACGATACGTCTGTACCAGGCTGCGCGACCATTGCATCCAGGCGCCGGCCAAAAGCCTGGCTATCGAAGGCAACCGATTTGCCGGGAACGGTCATATCGTCCAGTTCCCAGCGAAAAACGATCAGGCAACCGGTGATCGCCTGTAAAGCCCACAGGGCCGCGAAGACAAGACTGATGTAACGATGAATGAGTTTGATCTGCATGACATCAGTCTGCGCATGCCGGCGCGTTACTGTCTGTCGGTTTTGGGTCATCTGGTCCATTGCAAAGGACAGATATCCGATTCACCGATTGCGCTTGTGTGACGGTTTTTTGTCATCTGTGGCTGGCGCGCTATATTAAATAGATACGTAATCATCTATAACGGGCCACATGATTATGCGCAGTACGCACGGTAAAGACTACCAGCAGGTCAACCGCCCTATCGGGGTTCTGATTGACGAATATGCGCCTGGGTTTGTCGATCCGCCGCATAGCCACGAGCGGGCGCAACTGGTTTACGCCACATCCGGCGTCATGTCGGTGATTACCGATGAGGTCAGTTTCACGATCCCGCCGCAGCGTGGCGTATGGATTCCCGCTGGCGTCAGGCACGAGGCCCAGTGCCGCGGTCATGTGTCTCTCAGAACGCTTTATGTTGAGCCGGAAGTCGACGGGCGCATGCCCCGGCAGTGCCTGAGCGTGAAGGTCTCTCCGCTGTTGCGCGAACTGATTATCGAGGCTGGCAACTTACCCGTCGAATACAGCCTGAATGGCCGGGAAGCCCGCATCATGGATTTGATTCTGGATGAAATCGCCGAGGCGGTAGAGCATCCGGGGTCGGCGCTCAATGTGCCTATGCCGACAGACCCGCGACTCATCCGCATTTGCCGGGCCATTATGACGGACCCGGCCAGCGAAGATGACCTTGATCACTGGGCCGATGTGGCCTGTATGGGCCGACGCACCTTTACCCGCGCCTTCCGCCGTGAAACCGGTATCAGCTTTTCCGAGTGGCGCCAGCAGGTGCGTCTGGCGGAGGCAGTATCGATGCTGGCCTCTGGCAAATCGGTCACCACGGTAGCCTACGAGGTGGGCTACAGCAGCCCGAGCGCCTTTGGCACCATGTTCCAGCGCGCCTTCGGTACACCGCCCAGCCAGTATTTCAATCACCTGGGCAAGCCGGGCGTTATCTGATCAGCGCTGCGGATTTTGCTGCCGCATGGCTGTGGCGAGATCATCATCACCAGGGTGGTTCAAGGCAATCATAATCTCGGTATATTCTCTGTCCGCTTCGTCCTGGCCGAGTTTAAAGACCGCCTGCCGGTCGGTTATGGTGGCGCGGAAACCGATGACGCCGCGCGCCAGACGGGCGGCGCGTTCGCCCATATCATCCAGGGACCAGGCCTGATCGCGTCCGGCTTCCTGCGTGTCGATCAAGTCGCGCAACAGTGCCTCGATGCCGGCGGCGTCCTCTATCAGCTCGATATCACAGGCGAAGGTGGCGCTGGCATAGTTCCATGTCGGCGCCTGTGTGCGGTCGCTCAGCCACGACGGCGAGATATAGCCATGTGGGCCCATAAAAAGAATGTGCGCGTGAGGACTGGTGCGCAGGCGTTCGACCTGGGGATTGTTGCGGCCGAAATGTCCGAGAAGTGCCGTCAGTGTGCCGTTTTCCATGATCGGGCGGATCGGCAGGGGGGTGGCGTTGAAGGCGCCGCCATCTGAAACAATCCACGCGAACGGAAAGCCTGTGATCAGATCGATGACATCCTGATCGGATTTTGGGGCATATTTGGCAGGTTTGGGGTCCATGGATTATCCTTCACGCTTGGCGTTGCGATGGCCATAAAGGGCGTAGATAAGGACGCCAATGACGATATAGCCGCCAATCAAGCCGGCCGGCAGTATGTCGCCGCGCAGGGCCTGCGCCACGATATCGATGACAACCGGCACGATCATGCCGAGGCAAAGCACGATGGCCAGCAGGGGCACGATGCCGATCCAGATACCGCCGATCCGGAAGCCACCGAGCGGCACCTTGAACGGGCGATGCAGGTCGGGCCGCTTGTTGCGCAGCCAGATCAGGCTGAAGCCAACGACCGAGAAGGCAAGGGCGGTGCCGAAACTGACCATGTCGCCTAGGACGGAAATGGGCAGGAAGGCCGCGATAACGGCTGAAACCAGACAAACGATTGCTGTGGCGTGGGCGGGGGTCTTGAACGCGGGGTGCAGTTTGCAGAAAATACCGGGGATCAGTCCGTCACGGCTCATGGTGTAACAGATACGGGAATGACCGTAGCCGTTCACCAGCAAAACGGACGCCAGACCGGTCAGGGCGCCGATCTTGATCAGCATGGCAAACATCGGCGTGTTCATGCGGTCGACCGCCACGGCGATCGGATCGGCGACGCCAAGATCCTTGTAGGAAACCAGGCCCGTCAGGGTGGCGGCCACGGCTATATAGAGCAGGGTGCAGATCACCAGCGAGCCCAGAATGCCGATCGGCATGTCTTTTTGCGGATTGCGGGTTTCCAGCGCACCGGTCGAAACGGTCTCGAAACCAAGATAGGCGAAGAACAGCACCGAGGCGGCACGGAAGATACCCGGCCAGCCGAAAGCGAAACCGCCTTCATTGGGCGGAATGAACGGATGCCAGTTATGCGTATCGATCTTGCCCCAGCCGACAGCGACAAACGCGACCAGGATGGATATCTTGACGAAGACCAGAAGCGAGGTCACCAGGGTCGATTTTGAAACACCGATGCTCAGAATAACAGCCGCCACAACCAGGGCGCCCGCAGCGACAAGATTGACCCCACCCGTCACCGTGAACTGGGTAAACCCATCGACGAGGCTGGAGGTTATGGATGGCGTGGACAGGGCTGCCGGCACGTGAATGCCGAAGTCGCCTAAAAAGCTGACCAGATAGCTGGAAAAACCCACCGCCAGCGCCGATCCCGCCAGGCCATATTCCAGCATCAGCAGCCAGCCGACACCCCAGGCGATGCTTTCGCCGAGCGTGGCATAGGCATAGGTGTAGCTGGAACCGGAAACCGGCATAGTGGAAGACAGTTCCGCGTAGCACAGGCCGGTAAAGGCACAGGCGGCCGCAGCGATAATGAAGGACAGGATCACGGCCGGTCCCGCATAATGCGCGGCGGCGGTGCCTGTCATGACATAAACGCCCGCACCGACAATGCAGCCTATGCCCAGAAGGATCAGTTGTGGCCAGCCGAGGACGCGATTCAAGCCATGGTCTTCCGATTGCAGAAGCTCAATCGATTTTCGCGAAAATAACTTGCCGGCCATGATTGCAATGTCCCCTGACTAAAGATGGAAGCAAATCATAGTTTGTGACGGGTCACTGCATGAAAATGCACAAAAAGACTACAGATCAGGCCAAATAGCTACGCACGCATAACAAACGAGACTCGCAAACCTGGATAGTCTCAACCCGTAGCGTGTGCCTCTGGGTCAAGTTCAAACGCAAACGGGCCTGTCCGGTTAAGGTGGACTTGTTTGTCGGGCGTGCGTGCGCAAAATGACGGTCCAGGCGCGGGTGAATCTGTGCGCTGCCTTAAGGAGATCATAATGAAAAAGACCGCTTTTCTTAGTCTTTCGTCTCTGTTCTTCGGTACAGCTATTTTAACGGCCTGTTCACCTGCAACCGATCCTGCGAAGGCCGGCAGTCAGGCGGCTACGCCGGTCTGGCGCGTTGTGAACACACTGAAAGCGCCGGAAGGAAGCTACGATTACGCCTCGATCGATGTGGAGGCGCGTCAGTTGTTCATCGGCCGGCAATATGGCGTCATTGCCGTGGACCTGACCACGAATGCGGTGCGCACGCTCATCAAGCGTGACGATGTCGCCTCCGTTTTGTTGATTCCAGGCACGAACCTGATGTTGACGACGAACAACGGTGCCGATACCGCAACGCTCTTGAATCGTAGGACCGGCCAATCCGTGGCCGAAATAAAGACTGGCAAAGGGCCGGATGGTGCCTTTTATGATGCCAACAGCGGCCTGGCCTTTGTGATGAACGGCGATTCCGAAGATATTACGCTGATCGATATCAAGGCCGGGAAAGCGATTGGAACAATTGCAGCGGGCGGTGCACCGGAAGCCGGCGCCTCCGACGGCAAGGGCCGCGTGTACATCAATATCGAGGATCGCAACGAAGTGCTTGTGATCGACGTTGCCAGCCGCAAGCCGGTCGCGCGCTATCCGCTTCCCGGTTGCAACGAGCCCACGGGCCTGACCTACGACGCCGCAACGGGTCTATTGATCCCGGTTTGCCATAACCGGATCGCCAAGCTGATCGATGCCGTGACGGGCGCGGACAAGGGCAGTATCTCTATCGGTGCCGGCGCGGATGGGTCATTGTTCGACCCCAAAACCCGTATCGGCTATATCCCGTGCATTGACGGCACGCTGACCATCTACCGTCTCGATGAGGCCGGGAAAGCCACCGTCTTGCAAACCGTGGCCACGTCGGACGGTGCTCGCACGGCTGCCCTGGACCCGGTAACCGGCCGCCTTTATTTGCCAGCCGCCACGGTCGAGCGCGATGAAAAGGGCGAGTATCTGCGCGCCGACAAGAACTTCAGCGTCGTCGTGGTCGGCCCGGACTAAGCTTCGGCTTTTCTTAAACTTTCGGATGATGGAAGCGCCAGATCATGGCGGGCAGGACCAGCAGGCTCATCAGGGTGGAGGTGATCAGGCCGCCGAGGATGACGATCGCCATCGGCCCCTGAATTTCGCGACCGGCCTGGCCGGTGCCGAAGGCCAGCGGCAGTAGGCCGAGCGCCGTCACCAGTGCGGTCATCAGGATGGGGGTGACGCGTTCCTGCGTGGCGCGGATCACCGTTTCCAGCGTCCATTCGTGGCCTTCATCGGCGAGTTGCTGGGTATGGGCCAGCAACAGGATCGAATTGCGCGCCGCCACGCCGATCAGGGTGACGAAGCCGACCAGCGACCCCAGTGACAGACTGGCGCCGGTCAGGGCCACGGCGATGACACCGCCGACGAGCGCGAAGGGTGCCGAAGCGACGATCAGTCCGACGGCGCGGCCGCTGCCGAAGGCGAGAGTCAGCAGCGCAATGATGCCGACAATGGCCATGCCGGTATTGAGTAGCAGTTCGTTGCGCGCCTTATTGGCTTCGTCGGCCACGCTGACATATTCGAGATAGACGCCGGTCGGCAGCTTGACGTGGGCGCTGATGGCGGCTTGCGCGGCCTTGGTGACGTGTGCCACGGCGGCAGGTTCCGGATTGGCGGTGACGGTTTCCAACAGGCGGCCGCCATTATGCGAGATGATGGTGCGGCTTTCATCCAGCGTCACCCTGGCGATGTCGCCGAGGCGCGCCATGGAACCATCCGTGCCGCGCACCAGCAGTTCACTGACCGCTTCCGGGCTCTGGCGCAGTTCGTTGGGCAGGGTGACGGCGACATCGAGCGCCCGGTCATTGCGGTAGATCTGCGCGGCGGTGACGCCCTCATAGGCGCTCTGCACCGCGCTCAGGATATCGACCGGCGTCAGGCCATGCTGGGCGGCGGCGGCGCGGTCGATGTCGATATGGACGCTGGGGGTCGAGGGCGGTGTCTGGACCTGCACGTCGCCGGCGTCCTTGACCTTGCCAAGCTCAGTGGAAATCTGCTCGGCGGTGGCGGCCAGGGTATCGGGATCGCCGCCATAGATGTTCACGGCAAGCGCCGCGGTTTCACCGGTAAGGGACTCGCCGATGCGGTCGCCGAGGAAGGTCAGGACCTCGGTTTCCAGACCGGGATAGCCATCGAGCACCTTATGGATACTGGCTTCGACCTCATCCTGTTTGGCGCCCGAAAGGTTTGGCTTTAGCTCGACGTGGAACTCGCTCTTTTCCGGCCCCCAGGTGTCTTCGCCGCCTTCGGAGCGCCCGATCTGTTGCTCAACTGAGGCAATGCCGTCGATGGCCAGCAGGTCTTGCGAAATGGATTCGCCGTAGCGGCGCATGACAGACAGCGAGGTGCCCGGCTGCGCGCTGACGCCCAGCACGAAATGGCCTTCCTTAAACGACGGCAGCAATTCGCCGGAGAAGAAGAATAGTCCTACAATGGCGAGCACACTCACCACGCTGGAGATCAGGAACAACCCATTGGGGCGGTCGCACAGGCGACCGAGCACGCCTGAATGCCAATTTTTCAGGTTGATCAGGAGACGCGGTTCTTCCGGCAGGTGGGTTTTTTGCAGGAAGATCAGGCTGAGCGACGGCGTAACGATGATGGCGACAGCCAGGGAAATCAGGGTGGAGAGGATAAAAGCCAAAGCCAATGGCGCGAAGAAGGCGCCTTGCAGGCCATGCATCATTAGTACCGGCACCAGGATCAGGGCAACGACAAGCGTGGCGTAGATCACCGGCGAACGGACTTCAAGCGAGGCGCGCAGAATGGTTTCGGCGGCACTGACGCCCTCCGGACGCTCTCTCAAGCGATGCACGATATTCTCGACGTCGATCACGGCATCATCGACGACCACGCCGAGTGCCACAGCCAGACCGCCGAGCGTCATGGTGTTGATGCTCATGCCCATCCGATCCATCAGCATGACCGTGGCCAGCAGGGACAGCGGGATACTGACGAACGAGATCAGCACCGTCTTCAGGTTACGCATAAACAGGAAGAGGATAACCGCAATTAAAACAGCGCCTATCAGCAAATCCTCCATGATGCCTTTGAGTGCCGTTTCGATGAAATTGGCCGGACGATGCAAATTGGCGGACATGGTAATGCCCTGCGATTTCAGCGCTGGCGCCATTTCTGCCAGCGCTGCCTCGACATCGCGGGTGACTTTCAGGGTATTGGCGCCGTACTGGCTTGACATCGAGATCAGCACGCCGGGCTGGCCCATGACGACGGCGTCGCCGAAATCGGGCGCGGGAGCCTCGACCACTTCAGCCACGTCGCCGATATGGACGATCGCACTTGGAACGCCATTGGGTGTGGCGGCAGCGGCCAGCGGGGTTGCCGCGATATCCTCGACTGTCGCGGCTTGCGCCTTGGGCTCGACCAGAATGCGTTGTTCGGAGGTATCGATAAAGCCGCCCCCGCTCAGTGCCGTAGAGGTCTGGGTCGCTTTCAGCACGTCATCAAGGCTCAGGTTGCGTGCGGCCAGGGCTTCCGGATTGACTCGAACCTCGATGCGGCGGACGCTGCCGCCATAGACTGTGGCGCGGGCCACACCGGGCACGGCCATCAGGCGTGGGCGCAACTGCCATTGCACGAAATCGCGCAGGGCCTGCGGATCGAGCTTTTCGCTGGTGAAGCCGACCTTGAGCAGGTCCATTGTCGAGGAGGTCAGTGGCGCCACCTTGGGCGAGCCGACACCGGCGGGCAGATTGGCGGCGGCCTCACTCAGCGCTTCGGCGACGATCTGACGGGCGCGGTAGGGCTCGGCGCCTTCCTTGAAGGTGACGGTGACGAGGCTCAGGCCCTGGATGGATTCCGAGCGCACGCTTTGCACGCCGGCGGCGCCATTGATGGCCTGTTCGACCGGCCGGGTGACGAGTTGCTCGACCTGATCGGCGGCGAGACCGGGCGCTTCGGTCTGGACCTCGGCCTGTGCGGGCACGAAATCGGGGAAGACGTCGTAATTGGCGTGGGTGAGGGTGAAACCACCAGCGATCAGCAGGATACAGGCGGCGAGCGCGACCAGGCGCGCGTGGTTCAGGCTCAGGCGGACGAGGGCGCTCAGCATGGTCTTACTCTTCGCCGGCTGGGGTGGAGGTGGCCGCGGTTAGAAGCGCAGAGGCGCCCTGCACGACGACCTTTTCACCGCTGTTGAAGCCCGATGTGACGATCAGTCCTTCCGGCGTGACGCGGGCGGGCGTGATGACGCGGCGGTCGAAGCTCTGCGCGTTAGTCTTGACGAAGGCGTAGACGCGCCCGCTTTGACGCAGGAGGGCCGCATTGGGAATCAGCAGACCGCTGGTGCCGCCACCGCTGTAGAGGGATGCTTTCAGCGACAGGCCGATACTGAGATAGGCGGCGTTCTCGCCACTGACGAGGGTCATCAGGCCGGGCGATTGCAGACGCTGGTCGGCGGTGCGGGCCACGCCGAGCACGCGCGCTTCGGCGGACCCCAGCGCGCCGAGATCGAGCGAGACAGTCTTCGCGCCTTTCAGCCCCTGACCAGCGGGCGTATCGACGCGCACCAAAGCCGAGCGGCCAGCCACCAGATCACTGCCGAGTTGGCGCAGACTGCTATCCGAAAGGGCTGTGAAATAAGCGCCCCATTCGAGACCGAGTCGCTGCTTCAGAAGCGTGACCTTCGCCTGATCGCCACGTGCCAGCGCCACGGCGGCCTCGGCGGCCTTTGCGGACAAACTGGCATCCTTGGCCAGGACCTGGCTGCGTGTGGCCTCGGCCTGCGAGGCGTTGTAGGCAGATTGCGTCGTGGCCAGATCGCTCAGCAGGGTCAGGAGGGGGGTCGGATCGACCACCGTTGCGAAGGCGCTGACCTGATCCGAACTGTGCGCGGCGGCGATCGGCGCAACGCGGATCTGCAGGCGGGTCTGGGTCTTCGCATCAAGCTGCAGGGGCTTGTCCTGCGCATGGGCGTTCAATGGGGCGCTGGTGGCGGCGAGCATCAGGATCAGGGCGGTAGCAGAGATGAATTTCACGGTTGTACCTTTACGGCATCGGTCAGGATCTGGGTGTCGGTGGTATCGAACGACTGGTGAAACGCGTCTTCGAGCGTCAGGCGGTCGGACTGGGTGGTGCGTCGCGCCTGCAGGGACGTAATCGCGGTCTGGGTGGCGTTTATACGCGCCAGCAGAGCTTCGGATGAGTCGGTTTCGCCGGCGACGGTCAGGCGATCAGCGCGATTGGCCATGTCCCGCGACAGGGGCATGTCATGATCGGCAATCGTCTGTGCGGTGGCGCGATCGGCGGCATAGATCATGGCGGCCTGAATGGCGGTGGCGCGGGTGGTTTTGACGAGGTCTTCCAGTGTCTTGCCAGCGGCAAGGCGCGTATTTTGGGCGGCATTGATGGCGGCGCGATTGCCGTCCAGCGGCGGCAGGGTCAGGCTGAACGACAGGGGTAGCTTCACCGCTCCGCGTTCCCAGGTATAGCCGGGCTGGATATTGATGTCGGGATACTGGGCGGCGACAGCCGAACGCAGGTCGTTCTCGGCGATATCGTAATCGACCACGGCCAGCAGGACATCGGCGCGCGTGTAGAGCGCTTTGTCAGTCATATCGGCCAGTTGTGCGTCGGTTGGCGCAAGATCATCCATGCGGAGGGGAGCGAGGCTGGCCGCAATCGCCGGATCGGTATCGAGTGCACGGGCCAATGCGGCGATCGCCTGTATCTTGCGCGCCTCAGCCTGCGCCAGGCCCTGACGGGCGCCGGAGACATCGAGCGCGGCCTGCGCGCTCAGGCCTTGGGCATCCTCGCCATGGGCCACGCGCTTTTGCATCACCGACTGATAGCTCAGGCGCTGGTCAAGCAGGGTCTGGTTCAGGCTGATATCGTTCTGCGTCAGACTGAGATCGCTCAGGGCCTGATAGAGGCGCTGCCGGACGGCCCAGACCGCTTCACCCAGCGCATAGCGCGCCTTGACCACGGCCAGATCGGCGCCGGTCACCCGCGTGGCGCGTTTGGCGCCAATATCGAGCGGAATGCCGACGGCGCCGCCGTAAAGCCAAGGCCGTTCCGGATCGGAGTCCTTCGAATATTCGGCCGTCAGGGTTAGCGATAATGGCGGCAGGTTATGGGCGGCCTTTTGTGAGGATAGCGCCGCGTCCAGAGTGTCGTGGGCGGCTGCCACAGCTGGATCATGGGCTAGAGCCAGCCGCAACAGAGCATGGGCGTCCGCATTGGTGGAGATGTCGCTGGACTGAACTGCCGGCCGGGCAAGGTCAGCCACAGGTAGGGGCGCTGGCGCATAGCTGGCGCAGGCGCTCAAGGTGAGGAGAAGAGGGAGGTATTGATGTCGCGCCATGCCTGCTGCTTCACTCGCGAAAACGGTTGATCTGACGTGCTGATGACATCCTAAACTGAAGGCAAACTGAAATTGGTGTCGCGCAGCGGCAAAAACGGCTGTTTCACAGGGAAGCGGGACTTCAGGCCGAGGACGGGAATACCACTTCGACCCTCAGGCCGCCGGTTTCCCGGTTGGACAGTGTGATCTCCGCTGGCAGGATGTCGGCGATGTCGTGGACGATGGACAGACCCAGGCCGCTGCCGGTCTCATTCACGCCTCTCGCACGGTAAAAACGAGTGAAGACAAGCGCTTGTTCCGCCTCGGCGATACCCGACCCCTGGTCGCAGATCACAATGCCCTGCCGCTCGACCGTTACCTCGATTTCGGTGCCGGCGGCCGAATATTTGATGGCGTTGTCGAGCAGGTTGTTCAGCAGGATGCCGAGCAGGGCGGGTTTGGAGTCGATGACCGCAAGTTCCATGCCGGAGAGCGACAGGATGATGTTTTTCTCCAGCGCTTTCGGATAGATATCGCGGATGGCGTCGCGTACATGATTGTAGAGATTGAAGCGGGTATTGGCCATGGGCGCATGGCGAATACGGGCCAGGGTCAGGAGCTGATCGAGTAGCCGGGACGCGCGGTTGACGCCCTTGGTCAGTTCGCCAACTGCTGATTTGCGCTCCGTGGCGGTCCGGGCATTCATGATGACATCGGCCTGAACCCCCAAGGTCGCTAAGGGAGTGCGCAGTTCATGCGCCGCGTTGTCAGTGAAGCGACGCTCCTGTTCAAGGGATCGCCCCAGATTGGCCAGCAGCGAATTCAGCGCGCCTGCCAGTGGCAGGATTTCCGCTGGTGTGCGGGTCGTCTCAATTGGCGACAGGTCGGTAACCGAACGGGCGTGAACCGTACCTGCGAAGGTACGCAGCTCTGTCAGCCCCCATCGGATACCTAGCCAGATGGCCAGCATGATAAAGGGAATGCCCGCCAGCAGAGGCAGAAACTGGCCCAGCAGAAGCTGCGAAATGATATCCAGCCGGGCCGCTTCCATTTCACCGACCTCGATGACCATCTGGTCTTGCGGCACATAGAGCGTGTAGATGCGCCAGCGGATATCCTTGACCCGCATATTGGTGAAACCGCGCGGACCGGGAGAGGAACCGGCTAGCGGCTGCCAGTTAGTCGTCCGGATCAGGTGGCCTTCGTGCCAGACCCGGAAGGAGCGCCACTTGCCATACTCCATCAGGGCATGGCGGTCCGTTCGATCGAGCGGCATGGCATCGTCGTCCATCTGTATGGTGCCCTGCGCGTTGTTTTCGCGGGTCAGCGACCACAGGATTGTCGCCGAATTGACGAGTTGGGAATCGTAAACTTCCCGCACCTCGTCCTCCACGCTGCGCCAGGCGATGAAGCCGGTTACCGACAGGACGAGCAGGACTAAGAGGCCGACGCCCAGCATGAGACGGGTGGTGAGGCGCGGTTGTGTGACGGAGGGCTTCAGGTCAGGCATGGATGATATAGCCCACGCCGCGGATATTGGTGATCAGGTCGCGGCCCAGCTTCTTGCGCAGGGTATAGATAGCCGCCTCGATCGTATTGCTTTCGGTGTCGCCCTCCCAGCTATAGACCTGTTCCTCGATCTCCGACTTGCTCAGGATTCGGCCCATGCGTTCCATCAGCAGGGCCAGTATCTGGTATTCCCGGCTGGTCAGCCTGATCCATTCGCCGTTCTTTTTCACCGTGCGCGCGCTGGTATCCATTTCGATGTCGCCCTTGGTCAGGAGAGCCTGGGCGCGGCCCTGGCTGCGGCGCACGACGGCGCGCAGACGCGCCAGCAGTTCCTTGAGATCGAAGGGTTTGACGATGTAATCGTCGGCGCCGAGGTCGAGGCCTTCGATGCGGTCATCCAGCCCGTCACGGGCGGTCATGATGACCACTGGTACGGCCGAAGTGCGCCGCAGGATTTTCAGAACCTGCAAGCCGGTCTGGCCGGGCAGGTTGATATCGAGGGCTATGGCCGCAAAAGCGCTGGCTTCAAGCGCTTCCAGTGCCGTCTCGCCATCAGTCACCCAGTCGACCGTGCAGCCGGATTGCCGCATGCCGGTTTCCAGTGCCTTGCCGAGCAATTGATCGTCCTCGACAACAAGGATACGCATGGCCTGCCAGAGAAAATGAAATCACAGATTTGTATTCGCTATCCTAATACAACAAACTGAAGCGAAACTGAACGGCTGTCACCTCTGTTATCGTTCAGACTATAAAGTTCTGCGAAACAAGACGCCCTTATTTTGCGCCTGGGAACGGGAGTCGCAGGAGAGGTTTTGCCAAGAGCGGAAAGGCGCTATTGAGCTTGAAGACTGAGTCTTCATCTTCGATTCTGGTTGCGGGCCCCAGATATGAACTGACGAAAGTATATTTGTAAACCATGTGCCTCCTATCCTCCCTGAACTAAGCCACTTTCAGACCGTAAAAACTGACAGCCCTTGGATATCGGTTGGACCTATTGTCAGCAGGGTGATGTTTGAGTCCTTCGTTGCGAGATGAAGGTGATTATCGAGTGCGCGGCTGTTGTTACACTGCTGACGATTCCAACAAAATGCATGGCGCCGTGATGGAGGCCGCGCCAAATCGAAAGTGTTGAGTCAACATTTGTCGAACGCAAGTGTCGATCAAATGCCAGACTGTCGTCGAAAAGGACATCGCACTCGGCGGCAATGCACAAGGTTGATGGAAACAGTGTTAAATCGGCGTGCAGGGGAGGAAATGCTGACGGCCCCTCAGATAGCCCTTCGGGTATGTATGTTGACCAGAACCAAAGCATGCGTTCCCTGCTAAGGCCGAACCGCCCATCGCCAAATTGCGCGTGTGACGGAAGGTCCATGAGGGGAGCGTACGCGCCGTAAATCGAGATAAAGCCGGCAATAAGTGCGCACTCGTCTACGGACAAGGCCAGGATTGCCATAGTGGCAATGTTTGCGCCTGCTGAGTCACCGCAGACAAAGAGCGGGACGTTGAGCCTGTCTTGGGCTGACAGTAAATCCTTGAGAAAAAAAGTGGTTTCGGTGATGGCCGTTGGAAAGACGTGCTCGGGGGCCAGACTATACTCCAGCGACACAACAAGGCTTTGCGTGGTTACGGCCAGCCAGCGGCAAATATGATCGTGAGTGGCTATACTGCCAGTTACCCACCCGCCGCCATGGATAAAGGCGATGACTGATTTTACAACCTTTGGCTCATACAATCGCCCCCTGGTGCGTCGCCCGACCGGCCCGAATGCACTCTCCTTGACGGCAATATCCAATTCGGGTGCCTGAGCATAAAGGAGTTCGGTGAATTCTGCGAAAGATCGGCGACTTTGGGACACGTCACACTGATCGATGAGCAAGTGCTTTTGGGCAGCCAGAATCTCGTCCCGTTTTCTGGCCAGTTCAGGCTCAATGCTTAGGGAAAACAAATCGCTCATCGTGTGCCCATTCGGAATAAGGAAATTGGAGTATTGGCCCGTGCCTTAGACCGATGCCAGGGCAAAGCGGGCGAGGCCTTTAATGGCCAGGTCAGGGTCTTTAACCTGTTGCGCCGGATGCCCCAGATTTACCAGTTCTGCGGCATATAGGTTTGCCAGAGGAGTTGTGCCGATGACGATGACGGGCCCGTTTATCATGTCGCGGCTCACATAGGCGCGCATGGCATCTCGTATATCGCCACCAATGAGTACGCCGGCCAGAAAGGAAGCCGCAGTCTCCGGCGTATGGTCTCGAAGCACAAGTCGGCTGCGTGTGGCGAAGAGCGCATGTCCGACCGACAATGTCGGATCATCGAACATCAAATTCCGCCCGATGGTATAATCGGGATCACTCAATTGTTCAGTCTGAAGCACGCCGCGGCCAAGCAGGCTGTGCTGGATGAGTAGCTCCTCCATTTCACCGTTCATGCCCGTAAAGAACGACTGAACACAGTGGCCGAGGGCGGCCACCCATTTCACATGCCTGCCGGGCAGGCAAATTATATGCTGTTCGTTCGGTGCACGTGCTTGGTCATCGAGCCAACCGAACATTTGCATTTCTTCGCCGCGTACAACATCGGGAAGCCCGAATATATTCTGGCATCGGAGACCTGGCATTATTGTAATGTCGATGCCCCGCGTCTGAAAATGCACGCCTTCAATCCGATCCGATGAAATGGGACAAGCGGCATAGCCGGTATCCCGCCAACCGATATTGCTGCCGATCATCCCAGCGAGAATGACGGGAACTGGACCGTGGACGTTAAACCAGGGTTGTGCGGCATCGAAAAAAGCGGACTCAAAATCTTCACATCCCAAAACGCCGTGCCCGCCGACATGGGCTAAGATTTGGACAGTGCCTGCCTCCCGTATGCACAGATGAAGGCGCATGAAGGTAGAGCCCCATTCCCCGACGATAAAATGTGATGTGTTCACAAACTGTCCTGCTTTAATTATTGTTGCATTAATAGCGATTTAATGGCTGTTTATTACAGCCGAGATAGGGTTTGTAAATTCAAAAAATTCATCCTAGCTATATTTGTATAGAATGGGGTGTGGATTAAAAATTGCACATGTAGCTACAGGAGGTGGTCGTGCTTGAAGGGCCGGTTTTTGCGCCGCATCGCAACTTTGGCTGCCGATTGCGCGAATATGTCTGGCGCGGCCAACGCTGTGTGTTGCTGGAGAACCGCTACGTCCGAGCTGTCATATGCCCGGATAAGGGCTGCGATATTCTGGAACTAACGCATAAGCCAACGGACACGGAAGTGCTCTATCAGACACCGCGTGGACTTGGATCGCCGCAAGATGCGCCAAGTTCTCCCTTGCCGGGGGGCACCTTTCGCGATCGGTTCGCCGGCGGTTGGTTCGTCATGATGCCGAACGGACCTGTGCCTTGCGAATACGGTGGGGCTTCTTTTGGCCACCATGGTGAGGCTACCAATCTTGGCTGGGATTACACCATACTGGATGATCGACCCGAACGGGTCGAGGTTCTGTTTCGCACCCGTCTGCGCCGGATGCCGGTGGCGCTGGAGCGCCGCATGGTGGTGGAAGCCGGCGAAGGACGGCTGAGCCTGATCGAGACCGTGTGCAACGAATCTTCGCAAGCACTGGGGGTATTCTGGGGGCATCATCCGTGTTTTGGAGAGCCGTTTGTGTCCTCGGAGTGTGAAATCGAGCTGCCGTCTGGCGAACGCTTGCAGCTGAACGATGGCGATGATGACTTCACTGTGCTTACTGGTTTTGACGTTGGCTATTTTACCATCCGCAATGCCGCGAGCGGTGCTGGATTTTCGTTAAGGTGGGAGGCCAGCCTGTTTCCGACTCTCGGTATCTGGCGGCAATGGGGGGGCGCAAAGGACTATCCCGCCTATGGCCGCCGCATTCTGGCGCTGGAACCCGCTGTCGATTTTCCCTCGCTGGCAGACGCCGCAACCAAAGGTACAGCCTTGACACTCGGCGCCGGGCAGTCGCGCACGACCACCCTGGAGGCCTGTGTATTTGACTATCCTTTAAAGGATTGAACGGGCATCCCGGCGACGGGCGCCTGCATCAGAAAGCTGCGCCCCGATTGTGGAGCGCCCGCCAACTGGGTCTCGGTCAAACCGCGTCGCGCCGACGTCACCAACATCTGCCCGTCACCGAAGGCCAGACTGGTTGGACGCGGCACCGGCATTACGATCCGGTCGATGACGACTCCCGATGACGACAGGCGTATAACGCATCCGCCATCCCACAGAGCGACCCATACGCCACCTTCGGCATCGACGGCGAGCCCGTCCGGTTTGCCGCCATCACCGAATTGATGGAAAATGCTTCGCTCACCGAGTGTGCCGGTAGCCAGGTCGAATTCGTAACGGTAGATGACGCGCTTACCGGTGTCGGTAAAATACATGATGCGGTAGTCAGGGCTCCAGCCGAGGCCGTTTGACACGTCAAAATTCCCGGCAATTAACATCAGATCATTGCCGTCATAACGGAAGAGCGCGCCTTGCCCCGGTTGGCCGGTCAGGCTCATCGAGCCGATCCACAACCTGCCCAAGGCGTCACACTTGCCATCATTGAAACGCGTACCGGCCGGCGCGCGATGCGTGCCAATGGCCGTAGCGGTGATAATCAGCGGATCGCCGGACTGACGGGGAAGGGCGCAGACCGCATCCGCCGCCCGTTCGGTCGTTGTCTCGCCGTCCGATGAGAAGACCGTGCCGCAGAAATTATCGACCCACAACCATCGCCCGTCATACCAGAACGGACATTCGCCGACCTCGGCAATACCATCGAGCGCTTTCATGGCTGGACGACGAATTCCCAAAGGCTGTCGCGCGGCTCTATGCCCAGGCCCGCCGCATTCGGCACCGAATAGAAGCCGTTCTCGCAGCTCATCGTGGTTTCGAAATGCTTCAGATGACGCGGCATGACAGTATTTTGGAACTCGTGCATCGGCAGGTCTTCAATGGCCGCCGAAGCTTGGAGGCTGGCAGCCATGAAGATGCCGAAACCAATGGTGGCGTGCGGTATGACACGGGCATGATAGACTTCCGACAGCGTCGCCATTTTCATGAATTGCGTAATACCGGATCTGCCCATTTCCGGTTGGATAATGGTCAGGGCCTGGGCCTTAAGCCTTGCATGGGCTTCGTAGATCGTCCGCCATTCCTCTCCGCCAGCGATCGAAATCTTCGAGCCGGCGGCAACGCGCGCCAGTCCGTCAATATCTTCATAGCGGCAAGGAGCCTCGATAAACAGAAGGTCATAGGGCTCCAGCTTATGCGATATTGCTAACGCCTCCGAGGAGGTGTGGCACCAGTGCAGATCAATCATCAGGGTAATTTCAGAGCCAAAACGCGCCCTTAATTGCCTGATCAGCTCGACATAGTCGAACGAAGACGCCGCGTGAATTTTGAAGGCACGGAAACCCCGGTCCCAATAGTCCTGGACGGCGGCAATACGTTCATCAAGCGTGCTGCCGCCGATATTGGTGATGTAGGCGGGAATCCTTGTTCTCCGGGCACCGCCCAGCAGCTTGTGAACCGGCTGATTGAGTATCTTGCCACACAGGTCCCAAAGCGCGATATCGATGGCGGCGAGGGCATCGACATAAAAGCCGCTGGTATAGCCACGGACACGCATCATGTTGTAGAAATCCTGCCAGATCACTTCAACATCGAGCGGGTCGCGACCGCGTAACAGGGGAGCAATGACATCCTTGATGATCGCCTCAACGGCGCCGGCGGCCGTGATGCCGTAGGTTTCCCCCCAGCCTGTACGGCCGGACTCGGTGACGATTTTAATGATCAGCGTTCGGTCGTCGGCAGGATAGACTGTGCCGTTGTCAGGGTCGACGATGTAGCCGCGTTCGTTGACTTCGGGTACCCTGCCGGAATGCAGGCCAACCGCACGCGGCATGCGTAAAAAGAAAACCTCGACCGATTGTACGGCATCGTGTTTTTGTATCATGGTCGCCATCCCTGAACCTTGTATAGACATTATGTTGCTATAATAAATAGCATATATTCGTTTTAGCAGTAAAATGGGACATTGGCAAAATTTTTGTTGCTATTATAAATTTTACTTATAAGGTCTGGGTAACAAACGCCGGATGGCGATGAAGCAGGGACCAACTATGCGTAATGCTCTTAAGTGGGTGGTTATCGCCATGATAGCCGCCTCTACGTTCCTAAACTATGTCGATCGTCAAACCCTGGCCTTGCTGTCCCACGCTATTCAGGGCGACCTGCATATTGATGACAAGGGCTATGCCTACTTGGTCTCGGTTTTTCTCGTGGCTTACAGTGGCGGCACTTTGGTTTCCGGTTGGTTTATAGATAAATTTGGCGCCAAAATTGCCTTGCCGATTTTTGTCGCGTGGTGGTCAGTGGCCAATGCCTTGAGCGGTATGGTCCACAATGTCGACCACATGGCCCTGACGCGGTTCGCGCTCGGACTGGCGGAAATTGGTAATTTCTTCGCAGCGCCGATACTCGTCCGCCAGTTCTTCCCGTCGCGGCAGCGCGGCTTCGCCATAGGCCTGTATACGGCTACAGCCATGTTCGGCGCAACGGTTTCACCGCCGCTCGTCACCTGGATCGGCGTGACCCTTGGCTGGCGCGCGGCCTTTGTTATCATGGGGGCGCTGGGTTTGCTGTGGGCGGTGATCTGGATGCTCGCTGTCGCCAACAAGAAGAATGAAAGTGTTGCTATAGAAGACGATGATCTGGGTGTGAAAGAAGATCCTGATGCCAGGGATATCAGCTCCTGGTGGAAGGCTCTTACCAATCCGGCCGTCTGGGGTATCGCCCTGGGCACGACCCTGACCTTTCCGATTTGGTACTTCTACCTGTTCTGGTTTCCGAAATATCTGACCGACGAAAGAGGCTTAACGACGCTGCAAATGGGACGGACAACCTGGATTGTCTATTTGGCCGCAGGACTTGGCGCCTTGTTCGGGGGATGGTTGTCAGGCTACTTTATCAAGCGTGGATATGCGCCAAGAGTATCCCGCATGTGGTCGATGCTGGCCGCCTGTTGCCTGGCTCCCGTCGGCGCCTTCATCGCGTTTGAACCCAGTGTAACGATGGCTCTTGGTCTCGCCTCCTGCGTCGCCTTTTTCCATATGATTTGGCAGACCAATATCTCCACCCTGCCTACAGATATCTTCCCCGCAAAGCATTTGGCCAAAGCCTTTACGATTTCGGGCATGGTGACCGCGCTGGCTGGCATTGGATCGACGTGGCTCATCGGTCAACTGGTCGGGCAGATTTCCTATCGGCCGATGTTTATTGTCACCTCCTGCCTCTATCCGCTGGGGCTGGTAATTGTTTATCTCTGTACGCGAACTCCGGCGTCGAAGCCTGCCACACCCGCTGTAATTTGAGGTGATTATTATGAATTTGACTGGAAAAGTCGCTGTTGTCACCGGTGGTGCAGGCGGGATAGGCGAGGCCATCGTCAATGCCCTGAAAGGAGCCGGGGCGCGCGTAGCCTGTCTGGATCTGCGGCAGGGCAATGGCAATATCAACCTGATCTGCGACATTGGGTCTGATGACTCTGTTATTGCTGCTTGCGCCCTTGCTGAGGCGGAATTGGGCATGCCGGATATCCTGATCCACTGTGCAGCCACCACCTTCAAAGGTGCAGTCCTTGATACGCCGATCGCGGACTTTGAGCGTATCATGAACATCAATGTCTATGGGGCTTTGCGGCTGACGAATGCCTTTGTCGACAGAATGAAGGCGCGCAAATCCGGCTCGATCCTCTACATATCCTCTATCAATGCCAGGTTTGCCACTCCAGGGCAGGGCGTTTATGCCGCCTCGAAGGCTGCACTTGATTCCGTGGTCAAAACTCTGGCCGTTGAGCTGGCCGATGACGGTATTCGTATCAATACGGTGCAGCCGTCATCCGTTGCGACGCCGTTACTGGTTGAAGGCTTCAATGCCCTGCCAAATCGTGACGAAGCCATCGCCATTAACAAGGCGCGTCATCCGCTCAATCGCTGGGGCGAACCGGAGGAGGTGGCGAAGCTGGCTCTGTTTCTGGTGTCGGAAGATGCCGCGTGGATCACAGGCGCGCACTATGCCCTTGATGGCGGCGCCTCGGTGACGCGCCGCTGATTTTCGTATTCTGGTGCACATCTTGCGCTTGACGATGTTGCTATAATAAATATATAAAAACGCTATTGATCTTCGGAGCCTATAATGAGTCACAGTATCGCCGGAACCGCCCCTGTCTTGCCGACCCCCTTTACGGAAACGGGCGCTGTCGATGAAAAGGGCTTCGCCAATGTCATCCAGTTCGCCCTAGAACAGGGTGCTGATTGTCTGGTGTTTCCCGGTCTGGCCAGTGAATATGATGAACTCACGCTCGATGAGCGGCTGCATCTGATCGCTCTGGCCGGTGAACTGACGGCTGGCAAGGCGGACTTCATTGTTGGCGGCAGCGGCCATCAGCCGGGCGAAACGCCGGTGCTGATCGAAGCCGGCAAAAAGGCCGGCGCCAAGGCCGTCATGATTATGACCCCCTCTGTCTATGCCGGTAATCAACAGGGGCTGATCGACTTCTATCGCGATGTCGCCGAGGTTTCCGATCTGGCTATCCTGCTGCAAAATGCGCCCAGGCCGATGGGTATCGGCCTGTCACCGGCCGAAGTTCTGGCCATCGTCAAGGCGGTGCCGAACATTCGTTATGTCAAGGAAGAGACCATGCCGGTCGGGCAGCGCATCACCCAACTGCTGGCCAACAAACCGAAAAACCTCGTCGGCGTCTTCGGTGGCGCCGGCGGCCGTTACATTATTGACGAACTGAAGCGCGGCGCCATTGGCACCATGCCGGCCAGTGAACTGGTCGAAGTACATGTCCGCATGATGAAAGCCTTCGCTGCCGGCGACGTCCAGACTGCCTGGCATCTTTATGAGCGCGTCCTGCCGGTTCTGGTCATGCAGGCGACCTTCCGCTGGCGCGTGACCAAGGAAATTCTGCGCCGCCGTGGTCTGATCAAGAGCGCATATACCCGCGCAAAAGGGCCGTCCCTCGATGCCCAGGACCAGGCCGAACTGACGCAGATGCTGGTGCGTCTCGAAGACCTGGTTGGTCAATTGCCGGCGTAAACGCTACAGATAACAAAACAGGGCAGGGCGATGTTCGACGCTATTGAAAAGGTCGAGACCTTCATCATCAACATTCCGCGCGATACGCCCTACCTCGGCGCCGCGCGGCCCGGTGAAGAACCGAATGCTCAGGGCTATCTGGTCCGCAAGGATAACCGCACCCTCTATCCGACCTCGGATAAGTCGGTCATCGTCAGGATCACGCTCGAATCCGGCAAAGTCGGGTGGGGCGAAACCTATGGCATCTGTGCCCCGCGCGTTGTCTGCGTGCTGATCGAAGAGCTGCTGGCGCCGGTGCTGATTGGTCGCGACCCCTTCGATGTGCAGGTCATCTGGGAAGATCTCTACGATCTGATGCGCGTGCGCGGCTACCATTCGGGCTTCTATCTCGATGCGCTGGCCGGTCTCGATATTGCCTTGTGGGATCTGTGCGGAAAACTAACCGGCCAACCCCTGCATAAGCTGCTGGGTGGGGCACGGCGAACGGCCATCCCGGCCTATATTTCGGGTCTGGCCAAGCCGACGCTTGAGGAGCGTATTGAGCTGGCAAAGGACTGGGTGGTCAAGGGGTTTGATGCCTTCAAGGTTCATGCAGTGATGTCGGCGGATTCGATCGTCGAGGATTTTAAAGCGCTGCGCGAAGCAATGGGGCCGAAGATCAGGCTGATGGTCGATCTGCACTGGATGCTGAGCCCGGCCGAAACCATCGCCCTGGCCCGCCGGCTGGAGCCCTATCAGTTGACCCTGATCGAAGCGCCGTGCAAGCCCGAGGATATCAACGGCTTGGCGCAGATTGCGCGCGCCTCACCCATTCCGGTGGCCGCCGGCGAAGAATGGCGTACGGTGTTCGATGCCCGCGCCCGCCTGGAAAAGGGCGCGATCTCGATCATGCAGCCGGAAATGGGCCACAAGGGCATAACGCAGTTCATGCGCATGGCGCGCCTAGCCGAAGCCTATCATGTCCAGATCATGCCGCACGCCACGATCGGCGTCGGCATTTTCATGGCCGCCAGTCTTCAGGCATCGGCGACTCTGTTGAATCTGCCTTATCACGAGTACCAGCCGACCATTTTCGACAAAAACAAAACCCTGTTGCGCACCGATATGGCTTGCAGTAAGGGTCACTACACGGTGCCGATGGGCGCTGGCCTCGGGGTCGAACCCGCAGATGCCTTGTGGCAATACGTCGTGGACAAATAGCCGGACCTTATGCGCGCCAAACTCAATGCCCAGCCCAATCAGAGCCTGATCGACGGCATCACCACCTTGCAGGCGGTGGCCATATCGAAAGAGCCAGTCGGGTTCCGCGAACTGGCGCGCAGCCTGGGTTACGAGACGTCGCGTGTAAACCGGTTGCTGAAGACTCTGGCCTATCTCGGCATCGTGCGCCAAACCGCCAATCGCAAATATACCGCCGGTCCCGGCATGCACGTGCTGGCCGCGCAGTCGCTTTATGCTTCGGGCTTTATCCAGCGCGCCATGCCCACTCTGGAAAAGCTGCACGAGTTGGGCTTCACCGTCGCCATGGGCGTGTTGTGGAAGACGAATGTCAGCTTCCTCTACCATGCGCCTCCGGGAATGAAGAGTTCGGAATCGCTGGGCCGTATCGGTCTTTATCCGGCCACGACATCGGGGCTTGGCATGGCGCTGCTGGCGGCGCATGATGACGACTATATCCGTGAGATCTATCACGAAGAGCCTATCCTTGGTTTCCCAGCGGGGATCGACAGCCTGATTGCAGCCATCCACGATGTGCGCACCAAGGGCTATGCCCGCCTCAAGGTTAAGCCGGATGTTGATCAATATACGGTCGCCATTACAGTTGGAAACCCGATCTATGCGGCCGTTGGCCTGAGCGGCTGGATACCGGAATCGAACACTGAATCCGTCGTTTCGGCGCTTAAAGCTGCCTCAGAAAATCTCTCGGATTAGGCAGGCAGCGTCAAAGTGTATCACATAGTGACGCATACGACGGGGCAATCCGACATCACGGCGAGTTGACCGCTTTTTTGCCGGGCTAAATTCAAAACTCAAGCGTCTTGTAATCCCAAAAAATGGGGCATTCGCTTCATAAAAATTGCTATAATCGCGCAATTTCATCGAATTTAAAGTCAATTTAATTAAAGTATACATTTTCATTTGAGTGACCAACGCTAGTAATGTTGGAGTTTACAGTGCGATTTAAAAAACTTATCTATCAAAAATATCATACAATTTATTTCATCTGATATCTTATTGCAAAATAGTAAGGGTGTTGTTGAATTTAACATTCGGTATTATGCTATCTAATCTAACAAAGTCTTATTTTTATTCGATATATAGCATGTTGCATTTTTCCAACATGTGCTGGGCATTGCAGTTTTCGTAATTTCCGTAACTTGACATTACCAAAATGCTGACGCAAAAACATTGCTAATAAAGCTACAAAATTCGGTCTCGGATATGTGAGCCGATGCAGATAACAATGAGAGCAGTCAGGAAAACATCCAATGCAAAAAAAACTATGCCAAAATTCCAGCCTCACCGTGCTTGCCTTCAGCGCGATGCTTTTAACCGCAGGTGCCCACGCCCAGGACGTGCCCGCCTCGGTGGCGCCTGCGCAGGCTGAAGCCGCGCCCGCCACCGCCGATGTTGCGACCGAAGTGGTCGTGGTCGGTACACGCGCCGGGCTGAAGAAAGCTGTCGCTGTCAAAAGAAGCTCCGACCAGTTTGTTGATTCAATTATCGCTGATGATATTGGAAAGCTGCCGGACGTGAACGTAGCGGAATCGCTGCAACGGGTTTCGGGCGTGCAGATCAAGCGCAGCCTCGGTGAAGGGACACAGGTTTCTATCCGTGGCTTGACTCAGAACCTCACCCTGGTGAATGGCCGGGATACTATCGACGCTGCCGGTCGCGGGGGCTCGGGTGTTGATAGTCTGGGGACCGGGTCTTACGGATTGCTGGCTCAGCTTCCCTCGGAAATCATTCAACGCCTGGATGTCACCAAGCTGGCCTCGGCCTCTGACGTTGAAGGCGCCATGGGCGGCACGGTCAACATCATTACCGCAAAGCCCCTGGATTCAAAAACCGACGTCAAGGCGTTCTCGGTTGAAGGCATCTACAATGACCGGCAGCCCAAGGGCGGTTATCGCACGTCGTTCGTCATTTCGCACCGGTTCTCCGATACCTTTGGCGCCTTGCTGAATGTCTCCTATTCCGACCGAACGATCCGTGATGAATCGGCCTTCTCCTTCTCAGGCTACCTGCCTTTAAGTGCCGCCTTTGATACGGGCGCGACCGCCAATCACTTGGGCACCGGCGGTACGACGATCTCCCGTGACCCCAATGGCGATGGCGTGCCGGGCTATTATCTGGCGGATATCCGCGATACTCAGATTGACGATAACCGCAAGCGTCTTGGTATTGACGTCGCCCTGCAATGGAAACCCAACGCAAACACCGAATTTTGGGCAGACAGCCTCTATTCGAAACAGGATATCGACCGCAATCGCTGGTGGCTGTCCACCAACCTGTCGGGCAATGGCTCGGACTATACAGATCTGACGTTCTCGCCAACGGAAACCGTGATCGCCGGCACTCTGAACACGGTCGTGCAGGGCAATACCGAATATTACACGAACGAAGGCACCACGATGTCTACAGGCGTCGGTGGGCGGTGGTCGAATGACCGCGTAAGGCTCTCCGCTGAGATCGACTACTCCAAGTCTAAGCAATACGCATTGCAGACCTTCCTGCGAGACTCCAATAAGACACCGATCCCGGTCACATTCGACTTCCGCAATGTCGACGTGCCGCAGTGGAATGTTGTCGGCAACGTAAACCTTCTTGATCCGACCACCTACAAAATGACCAACGCCTTCGACAATGCCGACCAGGGCATTTCGGAAGACACGGCTGCGCGTTTTGATGTCGATTATCGTCTCGACACGCCGTTCTTCACGCATTTGAAATTCGGCGTCCGCCAGTCCAAGCTCGATGTTGAAATCGACAAGTGGCAAAGCCAGTTGGGCATCAATGTCTCGCTCGACACGATCCCGGGTAATTATGAAACCAAGACGCTCGATATCCTCGATGGCGCAACCGGTTATAACAAGATCGCCTATCTATCACCGGTTCTGTTTGCCGACGGTCAAAGCCTGGCCTGCCAAGTAACGGGGACGACCTGTACGCCACGCGTCTTCAAACCGCTGGCCTCCTTCACGACTTCGGAAAAGACCTCGGCCGCCTATGTTCAGGGCGACATCGATACCCATCTCTTTGGGTTGGATATCAAGGGTAATGCCGGCCTGCGTTACGTTGAGACGGACTTCACCGCGAACGGAAGCGGCACCAGTCCGGCAAGCGCGGCCGTAATTGTTCCCACGACGGTGACCGCGACCTATCATGACTGGTTGCCCAGTCTGTCGCTTAAAACTCAGCTGTCGGATGACATACTCTTGCGTTTTGGTGCGGCCAAGGTCATCGCCAGGCCGAACTCCGCCGATCAGAATCCGGGTGTTCTGCTGGACACGGTCGGCGCGCTACAACCGGGCGCCATCCTGACCGGTACGGCCGGCAACGCGCGTTTGCAGCCTTTCCGCGCCAATCAATATGATCTGTCGCTGGAATACTACTTTAAGCCAGCCTCAATCGCTTCGATCGGCCTGTTCGAGAAAGAACTCGAAAGTTTCATTGTCAGCCAAAGCAATTTTGAGACCTATGACGGCTATTCCTACCTCGTCAAGCGCCCGGTGAACGGGCAGGGCGGGAAGATCAAGGGGGTGGAACTGAACTATCAGAACACATTTGATTTTCTGCCTGCGCCCTTCGACGGCCTTGGCGTTGTTGCCAACTATAGCTACATCGAATCCTCTACCCCCATGGTCAGCCCACGCACCAAAGAAGAATTGCCGGTCACAGGTCTTTCCAAGAACAACATCAATCTCGTTGTCTACTATGAAAAGGGCGATTACGGCGTGCGTCTGGCCTACAACTGGCGTGACAAGTTCCTCGACTCGATCGGTGCCGGCGGCGATGGCATCTTCTTCGACACCACGGAAGATCTGTCACTCTCCGGTCGCTGGCAGTTCAGCAAGACCCTTTCCGTCGACGCCCAAATCGGCAATCTGCTTGACAGCCGCGTCCGCCAGTACGGCGGTGTTGAGGACGCGACCAAGCTCTATGGTTTGAACGGGCGCACATTCTCGATTGCGCTTCGCGGCAAATTCTAACCTTCCGTAATCCCTCCCTGAGATGACGGATGTTGGCTCCGTCGGTTGTCAATCGACCGACGGGGCTCTTTTTTCAGGAAATTCAACAAGCAAAATTACCACCATGTGCGTTTTAAATGTGCAGTCGGCCTGATCCTGGGAGGAATAGGCGCTGCCTGCCTGACGGTTGCCGGCCCGTCCCTGGCGTCACCGCCCGCGAATTATACCTTTAGATGAGGAGATAATTTCCATGGTGTGCCCACATCAGGCGACGGCAGGATGGTTGATTTCACCAAGTGGTGGTGGCGAATGGGGCATTCGGCGCAAAGCGTGCAGATGCCGACGAACGTGTCATTGGACGGCGCCGGGAATATGAATATTGCGAATAAAGCCGAGACAGTGCCGACAATCGCCTCCTTTGCACGCGCTAAGCCTATTTTTTACAGTTTGAAATGCCTAAGTCACAGAAAACACGGAATAAGCGCCAGACTTAAAATCTGAGGGTCGGGCGTTCGAATCGCTCCGAGTGCGCCATTCAAAATAGACAAATAGCCTCCCTTCGGGGAGGTTTTTTTTGTCTGTTTTCCGTAACAGTTAAGTTTTAAAGGGATTTTCTGTCGAGGCCCGCAGTGGGGAGGGTTTGATGTGTTCATGTAGACCGATGGCAAATTGTTCGGACAATTTCTCACTTTATTCGGAAAATTTACTGTGACGTGGTTGTGACGCGATCCCGAAGAATTTTATTTTCTGTGGGTAAGTTGCCGCCACAAATCTCCTTGGGCGTGACCAGAAGCCGGTAATGGGGAGGTCAGCCTAAACAAGCGGGTTTGTGAGGCGTTCTGCTGCTTCCTTCGCCGCACTGACCTAAAATAGACACAACGAACTATGCAAATACGGCTTTGGTTGCGGTGTACATAAATACGACGCCACATCAAAAACGACGCGGGATAGCGAATCGATGTGCATGGGACGAGATGGGCGTTTCGATCGCTAAGATCATCCGAAAACGTCAGGAATGTGCGTGAAGGTGCTTTTTGTCCGAGGCGTATTTTCCATAGGGCATCGTCACCTCTGTGAAAGAATCGGGCCCGCACGGCGGCGGGCCTCTTCCAAAAATCTACTTCATCATCTTCATATGGGCTGTCATGCCATCCACCATTTCCTGGCGGGACAGCATACTGTCCTTGTTGGTGTCCGACATAGTGAACATATTCATGGAGGCGGCATCTTCTTCCGCCATACTCACCATCCCATCCTTGTCAGTGTCCATCATGGCGATCTTCTTGGAGACCATCGTGCTAATTTTGGCCGGGTCGGGAGTCATGCCCATACCGGACTTTTCTGAGGTCGCTGCTGCCACCATCTCGCCGGAAGACAACTTGCCATCGGCATTGGTATCGGCCTTGGTGAACATCGTCTTACAAGCGGCAGCCCGCTCATCCATGCTGATCATGCCGTCGGCGTTCGTGTCCATCATCTTCATGCTGGCATCGACCATCATTCCGGTTTTGTCCGCATTCATTTCGGCAAAGGCAGGTGCGCTCGCACACAGACCCAGCGCGCAGAGCATCGCAAGTGTCGTTTTCATAACATATCCTGGGGTTGGGTAATGTAGGCGATCGGACAATTCCGTCGCGATCCAAACCATAGTTATTTGAAAGTCAGAGTTCGATACGGATTTGGGAGATATGTAACCCCACACAAGGGCGGCATGCTGTGTGGCTTAGCGACCGATGCGATAAGTCGCAATGATCTCGGCAATAATCGAGATAGCAATTTCTGGCGGGGTCTTGGCGCCGATATCCAATCCGACTGGCCCGGCGATCCGGTCGGTATCCTTTTTCCCCCATCCGTGTTGGCTCAAATCAGCAAGCCGAGTCTGATGTGTGCGCTGGCTGCCTAAAGCACCAATGTAAAATGCGTTTGAGCGCAGGGCGGCACTCAAAATAGTAGGCTCATAGCTATGGTCGTGAAACAGGCTGACCACGGCCGTGTCTTGGTCAATTAAATCCGGCCGCCAATCATCCGCTGAGGTCAGCGGAAAAACCTGGCTGAATGGCTGACATTTTTGCCGGGTCCATTCATCAGGGCAGAAGACCAAAGTCTCGATCTCGTTCAAATGCGTCATTTGCGCGAGTGGCGGCAGCACATTGCCTCTACCGAATAGTAGCAGCCGGGTTTGCGGCCGGTAAATCCGTTCAAACCGGCCCTCGGCATTTTCACATTGGTAGACCGCCAAACGGCGGGCGGCACGGCTGGCGACAAGATGATCAAGCGCCTTATCGCTCAAGGTCACGTCGAAATACAGATAGACACCGGAGCCGCAAGGCAGAATGATGTCCTTGAACCGAGACCCTTTGCCGTAGAGTTCCAGATGATTTCGGCCGTTGGCCATGGCTGTCAGGGCATCCAGGACTATCGCTTGCTCCGCGCAGCCTCCGGTCACGGCGCCGACGGCACAGCCGTCGCTGGCGACGGCAATCTGGCTGCCCAGCGGGCGCGGCGACGAGCCATTGATACCGACCAGCGTCACCAGCGCGGTACGCAGCCCCGCCGCTCGCCATGCCTGCAAAGCATCGAGCACATAGTCAGCGTAAAGCGGATGGGCAACTTCACGCGCCTGTTCAGTCTGCTCAGGATTTATGAATTCCGCCCGCATCGCCATGATCAGGCTATCTCTGGCATATGCGGGAGCAGTTTATCGAGCGTGATCGGATAGTCGCGGACTCTTACGCCCGTTGCGTTATAAACGGCGTTGGCGATGGTGGCACCGACCCCGCAGATGCCCAGCTCGCCGACACCCTTGGCTTTCATGGGCGAGGATATCGGATCGGTTTCATCCAGGAAAATAACCTGTTGGTGGGGAATATCGGCGTGGACAGGCACTTCGTAGCTGGCCAGATCGTGATTGGCGAAGAAGCCGACCCGCTTATCGACGACCAGTTCCTCCATGAGCGCGGCACCTGAGCCCATGGTCATGGCGCCGATCACCTGACTGCGGGCCGACTTCGGATTAAGGATGCGGCCGGCTGCACATACCGCCAGCATGCGACGAATACGGACTTCACCCGTATAAGCATCAACACCAACCTCGACAAAGTGGGCGCCGAAGGTCGACTGCTGATACTTCTTGGCCAGGTCGCCAAACTCTATCGAATCCTCGACTGTAATGCCGGCAGGGCCGGCTACATCGCCGAGCGCCATGCTCTTTTTGCCGCCGTGCACTCGACCGTTGACGAAAACGGCTTTGGCGGGATCGATACCCGCCGCCTGAACCACGGTTTCACGCAGTTTGATGCAGGCCGCATACACACCTGCTGTGGACGAATTCGCGCCCCATTGGCCGCCCGAGCCGGCTGACACGGGGAAGTCGGAATCGCCCAGTCTGACGACAACCTTTTCCAGAGGCACGCCCATCATTTCGGCAGCCGTCTGGGCAATGATCGTGTAGGTGCCGGTGCCAATGTCGGTCATATCGGTCTCGACCGTCACGATGCCCTTATTATCGAGCTTTACCCGCGCGCCTGACTTCATGGTCAGATTGTTGCGGAAGGCAGAGGCGACTCCCATGCCGACGAGCCAGCGGCCGTCCCGTGTCTTGCCGGTGGCAGGATTGCGCTTCGACCAACCGAAGGCATCGGCGCCCGTCTGCAAACATTTAATGAGCTGGCGTTGGGAGAAGGGGCGTTCGGGATTGCCCGGATCGACCTGGGTGTCGTTGAGGACGCGGAACTCGATCGGGTCCATGTCGAGCTTTTCCGCCATTTCGTCCATGGCGATTTCGAGCGCCATGAGACCCGGCGCTTCGCCCGGCGCACGCATGGCATTGCCTTCGGGCAGATCGAGCACGGCCAGGCGGGTCTGCATCATTCGGTTGTCGCCGGCGTAAAGCAGCTTGGTTTGTTCTGCCGCGGTTTCAGGACCGCCGCCCGCAAGGTCACCCGACCAGGTTTGGTGTCCTATTGCGGTAATCTTGCCGTCCTCGTCGGCGCCGATGCGGATGCGCTGGATGGTCGCCGGACGATGCGTCGTATTGTTGAACATGAAGGGGCGAGGCAGGGCGATCTTCACCGGTCGCTTGGCGGCTCTGGCCCCCAAGGCCGCCAGGATGGCGTCGGAGCGTATGAACAGTTTGCCACCGAAACCGCCGCCGATGTAGGGCGAGACCAGCCGTACATTGTCTGTGGAAATGCCGAGCGTCTTGGCGACATCTCCCTTGCTCCAGTTGATCATCTGGTTCGCCGTCCACAGGGTCAGCTTGTCGCCGTCCCAGGCCGCGATGGAGGCATGAGGCTCCATCATGGCATGGGCCTGATCCGGTGTGGTGTAGGTGGCGTCGAGCTTGACGCTGGCCGCGTCGAAAGCGCCGGCGAAATCACCGACGGCGGTATCCTTCGCATCCTGAGGCTTGGTTGCTCCGGCCTTGGCCGCATTGAGGTCATATGCCCCCTTGGCCTTCGCATAGCGGACGCGAACAAGCTGGGCTGCTGATCTCGCCTGCTCGAAAGTCTCGGCCACAACCACGGCAACGGCCTGGTGATAATGCTCGACATCGGGGCCCGCCAGCAGTTTGGCGGTATTGAAATCACCCTTTCCGAGTTTGCCGGCATTTTCGGCCGTGACAATCGTCAGGACGCCAGGCGCCGCTTTTGCTTTCTGAGTATCTATCGACGTAATGCGGCCCTTGGCGATGGAAGCGCCCACGACATAACCATAGGCAGCGTTTTCGAGGCCTTCGCGATGCTCGTAGGCATAGGGGGCTGTGCCGGTCGTCTTCAGCGGGCCGTCGATACGGCTCGTCGCCTTGCCGACAACCTTCAATTGGTCGATGGGGTTGGTGGTGGCGGGCGTGTCGAATTTCATGGTCAGCCCCTCGTTTCTTGCAGCACTGAGCTGATGGTTCGCTCTGCCAGGGTCAGTTTGAAGCGGCTGTCCGGCGTGGGCGCCGCATCGGTAAACAGCTTTTCGGCGACGGCTTTTGCGCCGTTTGGAATCTGTGCGTCGGCGGAGGCCATTCGCCACGGTTTATGGGCAACACCGCCCAGAGCCATCCGCCCGCTGCCATCTTTTTGAATAATGGCGGCGACAGAGACCAAAGCGAAGGCATAGGAGGCTCTGTCACGAACCTTTTGGTAGAGATGCGTCCCGCCCACGGGCTTGGGAAGCGTAACGGCCGTGATGAATTCGCCGGGCTTCAAGCTGGTTTCGATATGAGGCGTACTACCCGGCAGGCGGTGGAAATCGGCGATAGGGATCACGCGGGTCTTGCCCTCCGAGCTTACGGTTTCGACCTTGGCATCGAGAACCCGCATGGCGACAGCCATGTCGCTGGGGTGGGTCGCAATACAAGACGTGCTGCCGCCGACCACGGCCAGTTGTCGGCTGAAGCCGCCGATGGCTGCGCAACCCGCACCGGGTTGGCGCTTGTTGCAGGCCTGGTTCGTGTCATAGAAATAGGGGCAGCGTGTCCGTTGCAGCAGGTTGCCGGCAGTCGTTGCCTTGTTACGCAATTGCCCGGAGGCTCCGGCGACGAGGGCACGGGTCAGGACGCCGTAGTCGCGGCGAACGGTCTCATGAGCGGCCAGATCCGTGTTGCGCACCAGAGCCCCAATTCGCAATCCGCCATCCGAGGTGGGTTCAATCGTATCGAGAGACAGGCCGTTGACGTCGATCAGGTGTGGCGGGGTTTCGATTTGCAGCTTCATCAGGTCGAGCAGATTGGTGCCGCCGGCAATGAACTTGGCGCCCGGGATGCGAGCGGCCACGGATGCAGCCTCGGCAGGACTTGTGACGCGCTGATAAGTGAAGGCCTTCATGCGGCACCGCCTGCGACTTCGCTGATCGCCTCGATAATGTTGGAATAGGCCCCGCAGCGACAGATGTTTCCGCTCATCCGCTCTCGCAGTTCCATCGTCGTCAGTTCGGGTCGCTCGGTCAGGTCGGCGCTGACATGGCTAGGAATGCCGGCCTTGATTTCGCCCAACACGGCGACGGCAGAGCAGATTTGGCCTGGGGTGCAGTAGCCGCACTGATAGCCGTCATGTTTGACGAAGGCCGCCTGCATAGGATGCAGGTCGCTTGGGGTGCCTAGCCCTTCGATGGTGGTGACCTCGTCGCCGTCGTGCATCACAGCCAGCGTCAGGCAGGAATTGATGCGCCGGCCCTCGACAATGACTGTGCAGGCGCCGCACTGGCCGTGATCGCAGCCCTTCTTTGTGCCGGTGAGATGCAGGTGATCGCGCAGGGCATCGAGCAGGGTTGTACGCGTATCGAGTTCGAGCGGCGCGACGTGACCATTGACCTTGAGTTCGACCTTGGTCATCACTGGCTCGTCAACGGCCAGGGGCGCGGCGTTTGCCGTCGTTACACTGGCAAGTCCAACCGACACCGTGGTCGCAATCATGACCTCCCGGCGATTGGGCTTGAGTTCATCTTCAGGAGACATGCGGTTTCCAATCATGAACGTTGAATACACGGGCCACTTTGCGCATACTCAAGAAGGGTTACACGAGGTTAGGACTTTGAATAGCGTGGGATTCCAGATTAACGTTATGAGCTGGGCTCATAAATAGTCCATTCGAATTTTACCGTCGAGGCCAGTTATGAAAGCAGACGATGTAGCGCTGATCGTGCTGGCGGCCGGCCGCTCTGAGCGCTTCGGCACTGAAGACAAATTGTTAGCGGACCTGCATGGGCAGCCGTTGGGATTGCACACGCCTCAGCGGCTCGCGCCAATGAAATGGGCAACGAAGATCGCCGTCACCCTGGGGGAACTCGCTGGGCCGTTACAGGACCTCGGGTTTGTCATCGTTGCCCCTCTGCAAGATGGTGGTCTGGGCGACAATATTGCCAAAGCGGTCTCCGCACTGAACAGGCCTCAGTCTGTCCTCATTTGTCTTGCCGACATGCCTTTCGTGACGCTGACACATATCGAAGAGATGATGGCTGCAATGTCCGCTGACAGATCGATCGTCGCATCACAAGGGGCTGGAGTACTCTCCCCGCCGGTCCTTTTCGGAGTGAAGTATTTTGAAAGTCTTCTGGTGCTGTCCGGTGACATCGGCGCTCGCGATGTGATCGTCGCCAACAAACCTGAACTGGCGCTTGTTCCCGCGACAAGGACCACTTTGATGGATGTTGATACTCTGGCGTTGTTAGCCGAAGCGCGCCTTCTGACTAACGCCTGAAACGGAGCCAAGGGTGATTGTTGCCGGCGCCTTCACTGACGTGAATTCAGCTAGGTTTATTCGGCATCTACGGGGTTAATAACGCGATTATTCGAATGAGGCCGTTCTGTGAGGACAATTTCTGATTTGGTTTCTTATCTCCTCAATATCCAAAGCTGGCTGTCATGACCGCGCGCAGGTCGCGATCGCGTTGCCCTGGCGCAGGTTCCAGCTGGTTGCCGACCTCAAATTGCAGATTGAAGTAACGTCCGGCATTGTAATAGGCGCCTAATCCGGCCGAGCTCAGGGTGAGACTGTCCGGTTGGTCCGGGACGGGCGTATGTTGGCGCGTATGGACATAGTCCCAGAACAAACCGAATTGCAGCCGGTCGTCGAGACGGCCCGGTGCGCTCAATACCGGCGTCCTTAAATCCTGACTGAGCAGAAGACCTTCGCTGCCAAGCGCTGTATTGGGATCGTAGCCGCGCAGGCTGCCGAGACCGCCGCCGCCGATCTGTTCGCTGTAGGGCAGGTTGCTGCTGGCCTGTTGCGTCAGAGCCCGGATGGTCCAGGAAAAGCCGGCTGGCAGGTTGGTGGTGCGCGTGACGGTCAGGCGGTCGTAGATGTAACTGGAATCGGCGAAGGCCACCAACTGGCGCAGATTTTCATCTCGGTTGTATTCGGTCACGTTACCGGGGGAAAGCACCACAAGGTTTTCAATCGCGGTCTGGCCATAGCGGTCGGTTATTGTGGCATTATAGCTAAACGGCATCTGGAAGATTTCGACCTTGCTGTCGAGCAGCCGGAAGCCGGAAAATTCGAGATTGTTGTCCGTTCGCTTATAATCCAGCCCCAGGCGCAGCGACTGGACCAGTGACGCCGTGCGCGGCAGGTCGTGCACAAAGCGGATGCTCAATTGCCCGGAATGGCCCGTGCCGCGAAAGCCCGGTGCGATGCCCGGCACCTGCGTGGCATAGGCGCCGAAAATCCACAGGCGATTGTCCGGATTGATCGGAATGATATCCGTCAGGGAATGCGAACTATATCGCCCTGTAAAGCTGCGGGTGTACTGATAGGACAGGACCTGGCCGGTGCCGAACAGATTGCCGAAATTGACGCCGGCGAACCACTCCTCGGTGCCAAGTGACGGAACGCCCTGGTTGTCGTAACCGGCATAGACCCTAAAGGGGCGGCGGTCCGTGGCTTGCAGATCGATATTCGTTATACCATCCTGCGCGCCCGGACGCGCTACCGCACTGACCGTCAGAAAGGGGTTGCTGTTGTAGTCGTCAAGCGCACCGCGCAAGGTCGGCAAGGTGAGAAACTGGCCGCTTTTCAGACCGCCCATGTGTGCGATCTGCTGCGTTGAGAAATATTTGTTTCCGGACACGCTGATGTCTCCGATGCGATATTCCGTCACGACCACATATATGACGCCGGTCTGTACGTTTTGCGGCGGAACCCTGATGTCGATAAAGGGCCGGTCGTGCGCGATATAAACTTTGCGCGCCAGACTGCGCAGGGCGTCGAGATCGGCGAGGGTCAGAGGGTGATTCAGGTAGCTTTGGGCCTGAGCCAAAAAGGCGGCGTTGGCCAGAAGGGGCGTGCCGGTGACGGAGATGCCGCCGTTCAGGCGCGTCGGATCAACGGGTGTGTCCGAAATCGCGCCCGCCGAATTGACGAAGACCAAGCCTTTCAGGTCAGGCACCAGAACGGTCTGGTCCGTGGAAACGAGCGCCTGTTTCGGCGCGATGAGCGGCGGCACGGGGGCGGCAGTGGGTAGTTTCGGCCGGACGCGGTCGAAATCCTGGGCTTGCGTGACAATGGGGCAGGCCAGACCGGCGGGACAGGCCAGACCGGCCAGCAGCAGGGCCAACCAGTATCTGCGGGCTCGCTTGGCGCGAAAGACGGTCAATTTGAGATACCTGAAATGTGGAAGACGGGTTCACGGGGATAGCGGATTTGCCAGACCTTACCGGCGCGGCCCGCTTCCAGAATATCTTCCGGCGCATTGAAGATCGCCGCGCCCGTGTCGGTTTCCTCGCCATCCTCCGTCTGGCGATGTAGCCCGGACTCGATGATGGGCAGGGCGGCAAAGCCGTTGGTGTGGGCATAGGCAATCGTGTAGGCGCTGGGGAAGGGGATATAGAAGCGCGGATTGCCGAGCGGTCGGAAGAAACGGATCACGATGTCCGGAATAATCGGGTCTCGATTGGCCCGGATAGTGCCCGGACCCACAGCCTGCATGGGGAGGATATAGTTGGACAGCAGGGTGCCGGTACCGGTGTCAAAATCCGTTCCGGCCAGCTGCGCCGTGACCGTGTGGGAACCGGGCGCGGGAGAATCGTACTGACCGACGGTCTGGGTCACGGTGGCGCCTTCGCCGACAGCAAAACCATCGAGCTGGTAATTGCCGCTGTCAAGCTGGGCCAGGGTGATGGCGTCATAGAACTTGGTCGGGTTGCCGATAATCGTGGCGGTCAGAACGGCGCGAGTGATGGTGCCGGTGCCGGTAGCCTCTGTCGGCAGGATGTAATTGGACAGGAGCGTGCCGGACTCGGCTGCGGAGGTTGTAGCGCCGAAGCTCGCTCGGGCACGCAGACCGGACGGACTTGCGGCCGTCGCAATGGAGAAGTCACCAGCACTGAGGCTGGCGGTCACGGTCCGGCTGCCGGCATTGCGGTCGTCATAGATGCCAAAGGTTTGGGTGACCGTGGCGCCTTCGCCGGGTGCAAAGCCGCTTAACTGGAAATTGACGGCGGTCAGGCTGGCGTCCGTCGTGCCGTCATAGGGGCGGGACGGATTGCCAATAATGGCCGCCGTAAGGATAGACCGATCGATCTGGCCATCGCCGCTGGCGGTGGTGGGTAATACATAGTTGGTCAGAAGGGTGCCGGAAGCGGCAGCATAGTCGGTCGCGTCAAGGCTGGTCGTGACTGTCCGGCTGCCGGCATTGCGGCTGTCATAGGTGCCGAGCGTTTGCGTGACCGTGGCGCCTTCGCTGCCGATAAAGCCTGATAGAGTGAAGCTTGCCGGTGTCAGGGTGGCCGTCGTGGTGCTGTCATAGCTTCGGGTCGGGTTGCCGGTGATCGCGACCTGCAACAGCGCCGGATCGATGGTGCCCAAACCGGTCGCGGAATCCGGCAGGATGTAGTTGGTCAGCAAGACACCGCTGCCGGCGGTGAAGTCGCTCCGGGACAGGTCGGCCGTGACGATGCGCGTGCCGGCATTGGGGCTGCCGTAGAGGCCCGCCGTCTGGGATATGGTCAGGTTTTCCCCCGGCGCCAGGCCGACCAGCTGGTAATTGGCATCGCTCAAGGTGGCATTGGCGGTGCCATCATAGGTCTTGGTGGGGTTGCCGATGATCAGGGCGCTGAGCGAGGCGCGGGTGATCAAGCCCAATCCGCTGGCCGTGGTCGGCAGCACGTAGTTGCTTAAGGTAGTGCCGAAATCGGCGGCGAAATCCCCTCCATCGAGTGTTGTCGTGACCTGATGCGGTCCGGCATTGGGACCGCCGTAGGTCCCTTGCGTCTCTGTGACGGTCCCGCCTTCTCCGGTGATAAAGCCGGACAAGTCGAAATTGGCTGGCGTCAGCAGTGCACTGGTGGTGCCATCATAGGTGCGGGTCGGCGTGCCGATAAGGCTGGCCGTCAGCGTCTTTGGCGTGATGTGACCGGTGCCTGCGGCGGTGACCGGCAGCGTGTAGTTCGACAGCAGGGTGCTGCCGGCAGCGGTGTAGTCGCTGTCACCCAGTGTTGCGATCACAGTGCGAAGGCCGGCGTTCTGGCTGCCGTAGACGCCGCTGGTCTGGGTAATCGTCGCGCCTTCGCCACTGATAAAGCCAAGCAGGCTGTAATCGGCCGAGGTCAGTGTGGCGCTGGTACTGCCGTCATAGATCCTGGTCGGGTCGCCGATAATGGCGGCGATCAGGGTTGCTTTATCGATCAGGCCGGTGCCACTGGCCATGGTCGGGAGAGTGTAATTGGCCGCCAGAGTGCCGGAATTGAAGACAAAGTCCGTCGTGTCGAGACTGGCGCTGACCAGACGCGGCCCGGCATTCGGCGAGGCATAGGTGCCGTTCGTTTCGGTAACCATGGCGCCTTCGCCGGTAACGAAACCGACCAAGGTGTAGTTGCCCGGTATCAGGGTGGCCGTCATAGTGCCGTCATAGGTCTTCCGAACCCCGCTGAGGACCACGATCAGGCTGGCCTTGTCGATCAGGCCGGTGCCGGTCGCAGTGGTCGGCAGGACGTAGTTGGACATCAGCGTCCCGCTGTTGGCAGCGAAATTTCCGCTGGTGAGCGTAGCGGTTACGGTGTGGTTGCCGGCATTGGGGCCATCGTAGGTGCCGCTGGTCTGAGTAATCGTCGCGCTTTCACCGGTAATGAAGCCGCCGAGGCTGTAATTAGCGGTCGTCAGGGGGGCAACCGTGTTGCCGTCATAAATCTTGGTGGGATTGCCGATGATGGCGGCGGTCAGGGTAGCCCTGTCGATCTGGCCGGCGCCGCTGGCGGTCAGAGGCAGGTTGTAGTTTGACAGCAGCGTACCGGAATTGGCGGTAAAATCTGGGCTGCCTAAATTGGCGGTAACGGTACGGCTGCCGGCGTTTTGGCTGCTGTAAGTACCGGCCGTTTCCGTGACGGTGCCGCCTTCGCCGCTGACGAAACCGGTCAGGTCGTAGCTGGCGGAAGTCAGGATGGCAACGGTATTACCGTCATATGTCTTGGTCGGTGTGCCGATAATGGCGGCGCTGAGAGTGGCCTTGTAGATAATGCCGGCACCGGTCGCGCTCGTCGGCAGGATGTAATTTGACAGCAGGGTGCCGGTGTCGGCGGAGAATTCGCCGCTGGCCAGACTGGAGGTGATGCTTCGGATTCCGGCATTTGGTGAATTATACTGGCCGGCTGTCTGCGTGATCGTCGCGCCTTCGCCGCTGGCAAAACCAGTCAGGGTGAAATTGCCCGAGGTCAGGCTGGCGTTTGTGTTGCCGTTATATATCCGGGAGGGCAGGCCGATAATGCTGGCGGTCAGGGGCGCCTGATTGATCACACCGGTTCCGGTGACGATTGTCGGCAGGATATAATCGCTGGCCAGGGTGCCCACACCGGCGACGAAGTTGCCGCTGGCAAAGGTGGCGGTGAGGGTGTGCGAACCGACATTTTTGTTATCATAAACACCTGTGGTCTCTGAGACTGTGGCGGTGGCGCTTTCGCCGCCGATAAATCCGCTCAGGTTAAAATTGGCGCTGGTCAGGTGCGCCAGAAGCGTGCCGTCATAGGTTTTGGTCGGGGTGCCTATGAGCGTGGCCGTGAGGATAGCGGGCGTGATCGTCCCTGTACCGCTGGCGGTTGTCGGCAGGATGTAGTTCGACAGGTCCGTCACGGCAACCGCCGTGAAATCGCCGCCTGACAACGTCGCGGTCACCGTGCGTGCCCCGGCATGGGTACTGTCATAAAGACCGGCCGTCTCGGTAACCGAGGCGGAGTCGCTGCCGATGAAACCGGTGATCTGGTAATTGCCGGAGGCCAGGGTGGCGGCGTTCGTGCCGTTATAGATTTTGGTGGGATTGCCGATGATGGCCGCGATCAACTGAGCCGCCGTGATATGGCCTGCGCCGCTGGCTGTGGTCGGCAGGATATAATTCGTCAGGAGGGTGCCACTGCCGGCGGTGAAATCGGTGCCGGACAAAGTGGTGGTGACCGTCCGTGCACCGGCATTGGGGGAGTCGTACGTCCCGACGGTCCGGGTGACGGTGGCGCTTTCACCGGTGACAAAGCCGGTAAGCTGGTAATTTGTGGCCGTCAGTGTGGCGGCGTTCGTGCCGTTATAGATTCTGGTCGGGTCGTTGATGATGGCGGCGGTCAGGGTGGCCTGGTTGATCAGGCCTGCGCCGCTGGCCGTGGTCGGCAGAACATAGTTGCTGAGCAGTGTGCCCGATCCGGCGGTGAAATCGCCGCTGGCCAGAGTTGCCGTCACGGTGCGGGCGCCGGCATTCTGGCTGTCATAGAGGCCGGTTGTCTGGCTGACGGTGGCGCTTTCGCTGCCGATAAGGCCGGTCAGGGCGTAGTTCGTATTGGTCAGGGCGGCGGCGGTATTGCCATCATAGGTCTTGGCTGGCGTGCCGGTGATCGCGGCGGTCAGTTGTTTCGGTGTGATGGTCGCTGAAATGCCGGTTGGCTGGGTCAAAATGTAGTTGCCGGCATCGCTGCCGGTCAGGACGTAACCGCTGGCCGCCACAGAATAGGTGCCGACATTGACCGAGGGGAAGGCCGCGCTGGAGCCGCCACTATTGACGCCGAGATTGTCCGTGCCCAACGTGCCGACAACTGTGGTGCCGCTGTTGTTGAGCGTTAGGGTCGTCAGGCCATCATAGATCTTGGTATTGGCCAGCATTCCGCTCAGGCTGACGGTCGCGGGGGTGATCACCCCGATCAGGGCATTGCTGGCTGAAGGGGCGATCGAATAGTTGCCGGCATCGGTGCCGCTGAGGGCCAGTCCGGCATAGGTGACGCCTATATTCGTGCCGACATTCTTGCTGGCATAGCTGCCGCTGAGGGTGGCAGTGCTGACACTGACTACGTCGCTGCCAACGATGCCGCTTAATGTATAGGCGCTGGCGGCGGTCGGCAGTTCGGTGCCCGCTGTATAGACGCGCTCGACTCTGACCAGGCTCAAAAGGGCCGCCGTGATATCGGCGAACAGGCCGGTCGGCTGGATCAGGGTATAGTTGCCCAGCGTATTATTGGTCAGGGTGAAGCCGGTGGCGGTGACAGCGATGCCGGTGCCGACATCGGGCGTGACGAAGGTGCCGGTGGCGCCCGAACTGTCGAGCGCGGTCGTATCACTACCGATGACGCCGTTGAGCACCGCTCCGCCGGTGGTCAGGGTATCGCTGGTATTGCCGTCATAGACCTTAGTGGTGGCCAGAATGCCGGAAACGGTCAGGGCTTTGGGGGTGATAGCGCCAGCGCCGTTGGCGGTGGTCGGCAGTGTGTAGTTGGTCAGAAGCGTGCCGCTGTCGGCGGTATAATCGCTGCCTGTCAGGGCAGCGGTGATTGTTATGGCGTCGACATTCCGGCTGTTGTAGACGCCGTTCGTTTCCGTGATCGTGGCGCCTTCGCCTGTGACGAAGCCGGTCAACTGGTAGTTCCCGCCGGTCAGGGTGGCCGCGGTGGTCGTGTCGTATACCTTGGTCGGGTTGCCTATGATGGCCACGGTCAGGTCTTGGGGCAAGATGACCCCGATCGGCTGGTTGACCACATCTGCGACAAAATAGTTTCCCGCGTCGGCGCCGGTCAGGCCAAGGTTCGCGACGCTGACATTGATCCCGTCGGTGACCACCCCGCCCGACAGGCTGCCGCCCACGTTTTTATCGGCATAGGCGCCCGTATTGGTGCTGGCATTCGCCGTGACATCGTCGCCGCTGATGACTCCGGTAAAACCGTAGCTGCCGTTATTATTCGGCAGGGATGTGTTGCCATTGTAAACCCTTCTGACCCAAGCCAGGAATATCTCTCGCTGTGTGATGTTGGCGGTCAGGTAGTTTGGTTGCTGAAGCGTATAATTGCCGGAATCCGTACCGGAAATCGAATAGGCCGTGGTTGTGACCGGCTTGTTCGTACCGGCATTGGCATTATTGAACTGACCGGTGGCCGAGCCATTGGACAGGATCACGGAATCTGAGCCCAGAACACCGGTCAGCACGGTATTGGTATTGTTCAGGGTCGCCAGCGTTGTCTGGTCATAGACCTTGTTGTCGGCGGCTGCGCCGGTGACTGTCAGGGTGGCGGGAGTGATGATGCCGATTAGCGCATTGCTGGTCGTCGGGCTGATGAGATAGTTGCCGGCATCCGTGCCGGCGAGGGCCACGCCACTCAGGGTAATGCCTATGCCGGTGCCGACATTCTTGTCGGCATAGTTGCCGCTCAGGCCGCCGGTATTGACGGTGACGACATCGCCACTCACTACGCCCGAAAGGGTGTAGGCGCTGCTGGCGGCAGGGGCCAGGGTGCCGGTGTCATAGACCTTGGTGACCGAAGCCAGGGATATGGTGGCCTGGGTGATGTCGGCCAGCAGGCCGGTAGGCTGGACGACGGTATAATTGGCCGCATCGGTGCCGGAAATCGTGTAGCCCGAAGCGGTCACCGCGATATTGGTACCGACATTCTTGCTGGCGAACAGACCGCTGGCTGCCGACGAGACGACAGTGACCGTATCGCCGGCAAAGACGCCGGTAAGCGATGCCGCGCCGCTGTTGAGGGTGGCGTTGCGGTTGCCATCATAGATCTTGTCCTGCGCCGTCACGTTGATAACATTGATACTGGCCGGGGTGATCGTCCCTGAGCCCAGTGCGGTGCCGGGCAGAATATAGTTGTTGAGATTGGTCGTGCCGTTAGGCGTATAGTCGGTGCCGACCAGCAAGGCTGACGCCGAGCGTGTACCAACGTTGCGGCTGGCATAGAGGCCAGTGGTCTGGCCGATCGTCGCCCCTTCGCCGCTGACGAAGCCGCTGATCCGATAGTTGGCCGTGGTCAGGGTGGCCGTCTGGGTGGCGTCGTAGACCTTGGTGGGATTATTGACGATCGCCACCGCCAGACTGGCCTGGGTGATGAGGCCGGCGCCTGAAATAGTGGTCGGCAGCTGGTAATTGGCCAGGCTGGTGCCGGAATTGGCGACGATATCCGATACGACGACGTTGCTCGTGACGGTACGTGCACCCGCATTGGGGGTGTCGTACTGGGCGCCGGATGACTGGGTGAGCGTGCCGCCTTCACCGGTAATAAAGCCGGTCAGGCTGTAGTTTGATGCATTCAGGAAGGCACTGGTCGTGCCGTCATAGGTCTTGGACGGATTGTTGATGATCGTGCCGGTCAGCAGGGCGGGTGTGATATTGGCAGTGACGCCGGAAGGCTGGCTCAGGCTGTAATTGCCGGAAGATCCGCCGCTGATCGTAAAGCCGCTGACATTGACGGTGATATTGGTGCCGACATTGGACTGACGAAAGGCGCTGGCGGCGCTGCCGCTGTTCAAGGTGACCGTATCGCCGGCCAGCACGCCCTGCAATGTGGCGCTGCCCAGATCCAGTGCGGCCAAAGTGGTTCCGTCATAGACCTTGTCGAGGGCGTCGACATTGGCGATGATCAGGCCCTTTGGTGTGATGTTCGCTGTCAGGCCCGTGGGCTGGATCAGGTTGTAATTGGCGAGATCGGCACCACTCAGGGCAAAGCCGCTGACCGTGACAGCGATGCCATTGCCGACGTTCGGCGTGGCGAACAGGCCCGTTGCGCCGGCCGTTTGCAGGGTCACGGCATCGCCGGTCACGGCGCCGAACAGGGCAGCCCCTGAGGTATTGATCTGCGCTGTCGCCGTGGTGTCATAGACCTTGCTGAGCGCCGAGGCGTTCAGGATGGTCAGTTGCGCCTTCGTGATGGTGCCGGGCCCGGTCGCCTGCGTCGGCAGGACATAATTGCTGAGAAGGGTATTGGGCCCGGCGACTATATTAGTTCTGGCGAAGGTCGAGGTGACGGTGCGTGATCCGGCGTTCTTGTTGTCATAGCTGGCGGGCACGGCTAATGAGAGGGTAACGCTCTCTCCGGCAATGAGCCCGGAATAGGCGTAGTTGGACGCCTGAAGGGTGACATTGGTGGTGCCGTTATAAACCTTGGTGGGATTGCCGATGATCGAGATGAGCAACGGCGTGGCCAGGATGGTCCCGAGACCGGTCGCCTGGGTCGGCAGGGTATAGTTGGCGAGGTTCGTGCCCGAATTAGCGACGAAATCTCCCGGCGCCAGCAGGGCGAGGACGGACTGGGTGCCGGCGTCCTTGGCGCCGTAGGTGCCGACGGTCTGGGTAATGGTGGCGCCTTCACCGGTGATGAAGCCGTTCATCGTATAGTCGCTGGAGATCAGGGTGGCGACTGTGTTGCCGTCATAATACTTGGTCGGGTTGCCGGTGATACTGGCCGTCAGGACACCGGTGCCGATGGGGATGGTGGTGATGGTCCCGAACCCGCTTGCCGTCGCCGGAATGCTGTAATTGGACATCAAGGTGCCGGAATCGGGCGTGAAATTCGCAGCAGAGAGCGAGGCCGTTACGGTCCAGACCCCGGCATCGGCGGAGGCATACAGTCCGTTGGGCTGATTGACCGTCGCCCCTTCGGGAGCAACGAAGCCGGTGACCTCGAAATTGGCCGGGGTCAGGGACGCATTGGCATTGCCGTCATAGGGCTTGGTAGGGTCGCCGATAATCGTGACCTCAAGCGGCGCCTGGGTAATGGTGCCCGCTCCCGTAGCCGTAACTGGCAGGATGTAGTTCGACAGAAGCGTGTCTGGTCCGGCGGTATAATCAGACGGCGACAGATTGGCCGTGATCTGACGGGCTCCGGCATTTTTGGAATCATACACAAAACTGGAGGCCTGGCCGATCGTTATGCTTTCGCCGCTGATGGTGCCGGACAGGGCGGCATTGGCGGTCGTCAGCCCGACCGCCGTGGTGCCGTCATAGACCTTGGTCGGATTGCCGACGACGGACAAGGTCATCGGTCGCGGTGTGATATTGGCGGTCAGTGGCGTGGCGGAGGTGGACAGATTGTAGTTGCCGACATCGGCGCCGGTGAGAGACACGCCACTGATGGACACGCCAATATTGTTGCCGACGTTCTTGCTGGCGAAGGCGGCCGTTGCGCCTGACGCGTTGTCGATAGTGACATCGTCACCCGCATAGCGGCCGGTGACCGTGGCGCTGCTCAGGTCGAGGGTCGCAATGGTGTTGCCATCATAAACCTTGTTGTTGGCGACGATGCCGGACACTTGCAGTGTGGCCCTTGTAATGTCGGCCACCAGCCCGGTAGGTGAGGCGACGATATAGTTGCCCGCGCTGGCACCGGCCAGGATAAAGCCGGCGGCGGTTACGGCGATATTGGTACCGACAGTCTTGCTGGTGAAGGTGCCGGTCGCGCCGCCGCTGCCGAGGGTGACCGTGTCGCCGGAAATAACGCCGAACAGGGCGGCCCCGCCGGTGTTCAGGGTGGCGGCGGTGGTGCTGTCATAGACCTTGTCATTGGCAGTCACGCCGGTGATGGTCAGTGAGGCTGGATTTATGTGCCCGAGTCCGGTTGCGGTCGTCGGCAGCACATAGTTATCGGCATCGGCGCCCGCACCCAGCGTGAAATTTGATGTCGCCAGTGTGGCGTTGACCGTGTGTTCACCGGCGTCAGCAGACGTGTAGGCTGCCGATGAGGCGCCGTTGAGGGTGATGGTTTCACCTGTCGCGACGCCGAGCAACTGCAAATTGGCCGCGGTCAGGGAAATGGTGGTCGTGGCATTGTAGGTCTTGGTCGGGTTGCCGATAACCAGACCTATCAGGACTGCCGGATCAATGATGCCGGTTGTTGAGGTGGCGACGGGGGCCGGCACCGTATAGCCGTAAACCGGAAGGCCGTTATGTGCTGCCGCGAAGTTGCTGGCGGTTACGCCGAGTCCGGTTCCGGCGTTCCTGGTCGCGTAGGCGCCATCCAAGGTCCAGGTATCGCCGTTGATCAGGCCGGTGACCGTCGTATTGCCGGTATTCAGGGTCGCGGTCGTCGTTCCGTCATATGACTTCTGGATCGTACCGAGTGTTACCCCGATTGACGGGGCGATGCTGTAAAGCAAGCCGTTGCCGCCGGCAGCGGGCGTGGTCCCGGCAGGGGCATTATATTGGTAAAAGGCCGGGGTCAGGCCGCCGGTTGTGTCATTGGCCGGATCGCCGGAATAGACCAGCCACCGTCCGCTTGCCGAACTCAGGGCTGAGGCCTCGGCGTTATTGACGAAATGCGCCGCCGTCAGGGTGATCGACCCGCCGCCGGAAATGGCCGCGTTCAGATTGAAATCCCGAATGGCATTGAGCGTCAGGTTGCCTGTCCCGGTCCAGGTAACCTGCGCATTGACAAAGATATCGCCATTGCCACCAGTGCCACCGGCGCTTGTGCCCTGAGTCACGTTCGTGCCGGCATTGAGCGAAGTGACAAGCGCGGATGCGGCGGCGGTATCAATGGTCAGGTCGTCGGGATCGACCAGCCATTCACCGCCCTTGCCGGCGATGATTGTCGCGGCACCTATATCCAGAACGTGCCCCGAGGTCTCGATCCGGCCGCCACCGGAGGGACCACCGGCGGTGATATGTGCGCCGCTGGCGATGCGGGTGGTATCCGCCAGATTTTGTCCGGTGCCGAATTGCGATGTCCCGATCAGGATATCGCCGCCTGACGTGCCGACAGCCGAAATCTGCGCCGTGCTACCGATCTGAACGAGCTTGCCATTGGCCTGGATCGTGCCGCCGCTGCCGTCAGCATTGCGGGCGGCGAGGGCGCCTGCCACCTCGACCGTGCCCTTCGGCGCCGTCAGCCAGAGCTGACCATCGATCGTGGCCGAGCCCGTGGCTTCGGTGAGGCCGTCATTTTTCGCCGCCAGGGCATAGATATTGCCGCCTGCCGCCTGTAGCGCCACCGCCGCCGCGCTAATCCGCCCCCCTTGAGTGATATCGCCACCGCCAGTCGCCGCCGCCACATAGATACGACCGCCATCGCCATTGATCGGGGTCATCAGCACATCGTCGGCCGCCGCCAGCGTCACCTGACCTGACGCTGCGTCGATTGTACCGGTGTTGCTGACATTGCGAGCGATCAGGATGACACTGCCTTGCCGCGATACGATATTACCGCCATTGACGATGTCGCCTGCCGAATGGCCTTTGGCCGTGAGCGCACCGCCGGCCATGAAGGCGTCCGGATCGATGTCGCGCGTCGTGGCGACAAAATTGCCGTTGGTGAGCACCTGACCGCCCGGCCCGACGATCACTCCATTCGGGTTCATCAGATAAGCCGAGCCGGTCGCGGTCAGCAGGCCGTCAATGCGGGATATATCACCGCCATTGACGCGGTTGAGCGTCGCCCCGCTGCCATTATTGAGCGCGACCTCGCCGCCCTGGCCGATGGAAAAACTGCGCCAGTCGATGACGCCGTTTTGCGTCGATTGCGTGATATCAAGTTGGGTCGCCGAGGGCTGGCTGATCTGTCCGGCCCCGCGCACGAACGCACCCTCTGTCGGCAGTACGGGGGCCGCCGTCTGGGCCAGCACCGGCCGGCTCGTCGCAATAGCCAAAAGCATGGAACTGCACAGCAGTACGGATCGTAAATGAGATTTTCGTGTCATGGCCGGAATATCCGATGCAGTCTGCCTTTCCTGTCGCAGAATGGTCGGACATCGTGATCAATCGGACGATCAGGTTAAACCCTTGAAGGCGCATGCAGGAGTGTTGATGGCAGGTCTAATGCTATGATCAGAAAGATAATTTCATCGGGAAATGTGGAAATGCCACACTACCTGCGCAGGGCTGTACCAGAGCGCGCCGGAACCCGGTATGCAAATCTTTCGGATTCGGATGCAATAAGTACGGTAATGTCCTCATGCAAAAGCCGCCCCTGAAACAGGGACGGCTTTCACGATTTTCGGCCCGAAATGGTGTTTTATTACGCTCCTGATGACGCTTCCGTCATCTTTTCCAGCACCTGGTCGAGGCTGAAGCTGGCGGCCTTCTGACGGGGCGGGAATTCCCTAAAGGTGGCGAGGAAGTCGGCGACGCCGGCCTGGGCCGGAACCAGCAGGAAGACGTGACGGAACATCCAGTCATAATAGGTATTGGAGGTGATCTGGGCGTGTTCGTAGGGGTCCATGCGCAGGTTGAAAATATAGGGCACGCGCAAGGTGACAAAGGGCTCCTGCCAGATTTTGAACGTCCCCTGAATACGCTGCTCCATGAACAGCATCTTCCAGTTGTCGTAGCGCAAGGCAGCCACATCGCCGTCGTCGGTGAAGTAGATGAAGCCCTTGCGTGGACACTCGTCCGTTTCGCCTGTCAGGTAGGGCAACAGGTTGTGGCCGTCGAGATGGACCTTGTAGGTCTTGTTACCGGCCTTGTGACCTTTTTTCAGCTTCTCGCCGATGTCGGACTCGCCGGCGAGGGCCAGGATGGTCGGGAACCAGTCGAGATGGCTGACGATGGCATTGGATTCCGCTCCGGCCTCGATCTTGCCGGGGAAGCGGACCATGCAGGGCACGCGATAGGCGCCTTCCCAGCTCGAATTCTTCTCGTTGCGGAAGTAGGTCGTCCCGGCATCGGGCCAGGTGTTCATGTGGGGGCCGTTGTCGGTTGAGTACTGCACGAAGGTGTCGTCGGCGATGCCGAGGCTGTCGATGAAATCGAGCATTTCGCCGATACATTTGTCGTGGTCGATCATCGCGTCATGATATTCGGATTGCCAGCGGCCCGACTGGCCTTTGCTCTCCGGCTTGACGTGTGTCCAGGCGTGCATGTGGCTGGTATTGAACCAGACGAAGAAGGGCTCGCCGGCATCATGGGCCTTTTGAATGAAGACCTTGGCGGCCGCGAGGAATTCATCGTCACAGGTCTCCATCCGCTTGGTAGTCAGCGGGCCGGTGTTCTCGATCTTCTGACCACCCTTGCCGTCGGACCAGCAGTGGAGCACGCCGCGCGGACCGAACTTATTCTTGAACTCGGGGAAGTCCTTCGCATTCGGATAGTCGACCTCCTCGGGCTCTTCCTCGGCGTTGAGATGGTAGAGGTTGCCGAAGAATTCGTCGAAGCCGTGCATGGTCGGCAGGTGTTCGTCGCGGTCGCCCAGGTGGTTCTTGCCGAACTGGCCGGTGTGGTAGCCGAGCGGCTTGAGCGCCTCGGCGATGGTGATGTCCTCGGCCTTCAGGCCCAGATCGGCGCCGGGTAAGCCCACCTTGGTCAGGCCGGTGCGCAGGCCACACTGGCCGGTGATGAAGGAGGCACGGCCGGCGGTGCAACTCTGCTCGGCGTAGGCATCGGTGAAGATCATCCCCTCCTTTGCCACGCGATCGATATTGGGCGTGCGGTAGCCCATCATCCCCCTGGTGTAGCAACTCAGGTTGGACTGGCCGATATCGTCTCCCCACATGACGAGGATGTTAGGTTTTCCATTAGGCATTGTTTTCGCTCCGAAATTAAATGAATACTTCGAAGGTTCTACGAAGGACAGCCCTCCCGGGAAATCGGGTCAAACCCGCAGGCAATGCGGCATATTTCCCATATAACCAGGGAGAATGCTGTCGGAGGTAAAGCTGTTTTGACAGCTATTCCACGGATATTAAGGCGACAAAGAAGGCGTTCATTCAATCCGTTTGCGTACGAATACGATGTCCATGAAATTTTGGACCGCTTGTCAGTCGAATTACCCGCGGAGTGAATAGCACGGCGCTCAGAAGTTTGCCGGGAGGCGACACGGGATTCACCTGATATGGCCTATCAGGCAGCGGTAGCATGATGGCGCTTTCAAGGAGAAGATCATGTCAATGCCAGCAAAGTTTCTCAGCGTTCTCGCCCTTGGTTTCATGCTGACCGCCTGCGGTTCCAGTCCCAAACTGAGCACCGAGGTCAGTACCTCGACCACCGGTCAGCAACTGATAGACCTCAAGACAGCCCTCGATCAGGGCGTGATCAGCCAGTCCGAATACGATCACAAGAAAAAAGAAATTCTCCACGGCTCCTGAGATGGCGGACGGTGGCCCCTTGCCATCGGCTTAGTATGAAGGGGCGTCTTGTTCAAGCTCATCACGCCGGCAGCCGGCGTCTTGCGGTATGATGGCTAGCTTGGCTGGCCATCATACCGCAAGACAGTAAGCATAGCCTGAGTAAAATGCAGGCTGTTTGTCGCACCCGTTGTCTGGCAATGACGACGACCGCGCGTCAGGCGTTTTACCGCGGGTGCTTCCTGCCGCAAGGTGATGCAGAGAATGACCGCCCTCACCAAGGCTCAGAAGCCCGCCTGAATAAAGATTACAGGGCCACTAAAGGTATAGGCGAGTTCGCCGGTCCATTTCTTCTTGTCGGCCTTGACGTCATAATCGACGTAGCGATAAGCCGCTCCCACGCTGATATTTTCCCAGAGACGATAGCTTGCCGTCGCCTGAGCATTGATCAGCCGGCCGTCGTAATCATCAATGGTGAGGGAGAGGTAATCGACACGGCCGGTAAAGGTCCAGCGAGAGGTTGGGGCGTAGGCGCCATACAGGCCGACTGTCGGCAAGGGGGCCAGAGCGTCGCGGCGGCGGGCTTCGGTTGTAAGTGCAGCCTGGCCTATATGGCCATCGCCCGACAGCGTGACCTCAAACTGGGTGGCGTGCAGGCCTATAGCCGCGCCGAACTCCATGTTTTCGCGGCGGATGAACGACCAGTCCACGGTCAGGCGATAAACGTCCGAGTCGAAGCTGCTGCCGACCTCGACGCCTGTGGGGTATGTGACGTCATCGAAGACGATGTCACGCGACAGGCTCGTAGCCCCTTTGCGATGAAGGGAGTAATATTCTGCATTGACTGAAAAGTGATTGCTGATCCGGGCACCGGCTGAGATCGATGGCAAGGTTTCCTTGTCATCGAGCTTCAGGTCGTTTTCGAGATCTATTTTGGTGCCGATCGTGTTGTTTTGTGTCGAAGATACCTGAACCGAGGTGTCGACATCCGGAAAGAAGGCGCCGGCGTTGAACCAGTAGCGATCAGACAGGGATTGTGCGCCTGCCGGAATGGCCGCTGCACAGCCGGCGAGTGTGGTGGTCAGAAGAAGAACGCTAATTCTATGTGCCATGATATGCCCCTCAATCAACCATTCCAAACATCCTGATGACTGGAATGCATGGAAGTAAGGTAGCTGAGGGCCCAGAGGGGTTACATGGGTAGAAACCCTGAGGCTCATGAAGAATAATCACCTGATGCGTTGGGTCTCCGGCAATGCCTGGGTGATCAGGGTTGCCGGCCTTATGATCCTATCCTTATCAGGGTTTTGCGGGCACCACCTTCCAGTGATCGAAGACAGCTGGTGGTTGTGCGGCGAGGGATGCTTTCAGGTCCTCCATGGGCCCCTGTAACTCGCGAACACCGCCGAGATTCGGACGATCGATGTCGATGATCAGTGTAAAGGACATGGTCAGCAGAATGAGGAGGAATGCTGCCGATATCCGGCCACGCGTGCCGGTCAGGACGTAGCCCATGACGCCGCACGTCACTATGAGATAAATGAACAGGACGGTAAATATTTCATCCGGCACATGCGCCAACCGGGCAGCTTTGCGAGCAGAGTCCATATCGATAAGCGCGTTCATCGACTCGACATAGGTGCTGGAAAAGTCCAGGCCCTTGATGTTGTCGAAAGCGGCAGAGGTGGCGGCCCACAAGTCCGTCAGTATCTGGTCGTTGGTTTGCAGGCGCCGGGGGATTTCAGCGGTCGGCGCGTCCGCCAATGCAATGCGGTTGTCGACATATCTGATCAGCAGGCCGCTGATGCGCTGGCGGTCAGGTTCACCGAGCAATTGCGTGCGCAGATAGGTGGTGCCGATGGCGTTGGCTTCTTCGAGCACACGGGCGCGTCGGGTTTCAAAGCGATCGACGGCAAGGGAAAAGGTGAAGCCCATGAGCAGGGCCAGCAAACCGAGGACGGCCGACACGACATAACCCTCCTGGCCTTCGGTGTCGTCCTTTCGCCCGGTTTGTGCATCCGATTTTTGGTGTCTTGCGCGCAGACTGAAGCCAATAACGGCGGCAACCAGCATACACAGGAATAGCAGGCCGGCGATGGCAGGCAATGGGAGGTGGGCCAGCCACGCATTAAATGCGGTGGTATTCATGGAAGTCTCCTCAGCTTGATAGCGGATTACTGTCCATCTTGAATGCGGGAGCGGCAATCCGCAGAAGTCATGATGCCGATGCAGGTAAATCCCTGAAAGCCTGCGCAAGACAGCAGATGCCGGATGGTGACTTACTGTGGGTTTTAGAGGGAAAATTCCATGCCTGGCCCATACACGACCGCGCCGCTACGGAGGCAAGCATGACCGCCGTTCGCGATACTGGTGGGGAGCGGCTGGCTATATTATTCCCTGGAAGATCGCCGTCTGGCACGGACACGTATCCGGCGCAGCTAACGCAGAGGCACAGATATGACCGGACAGATGCGTTGGACTAGATACATGAACTTTAAGAGCCCCGTGACTCATAAATCATTTTGGGAGTTCGGCGTTATCGTTCACTTCCAGGCGAAGATAGTCCCATACCACTCCGCTTTGTAAGTCCCCGCCCGCCACTGTAAAGGTCATGGTATTCTCGCCAGCCTTTAGTATCGAGGCGTCAAATTTCAATGTGCGTTGTTGCCAGAAACCCTTATCGGTGTTGTAGCGGATGGCATTCGACTGGACCATGCGGGTATTGTCCGGGTTACTGCCGTCGCCCAGTCCGCCGACGCTTTGGCCATTGACCGCGACCGGCAACATGCCATTTAATCCATCCTCGCCTGCCAGAGCAACACGTAGCGCGGCAGTACCATGCACCGATTTCTTCATGTTGAACCGGACAGTCCAGGTCGTCGCGCGTCCTTGGCCATATACTTTCCATGGCCCTTTCTGGTCCGTTTGTGGGTATTGATCGAGCGACTCCGCCTTGACCCAGCCGAAGGGCTGGTTGGCGGGGTCCTTTGCATCGGGATTGACGAATGACAGGTTTGTTGCGTGTGGCACTTGTTCGAAGAACCAGTCCTTATGCCAGTCGCTTTTTCCGACCGTATAAGTCACATCGTTGGGGAACAGCAACGCGTAGCGCAGATTCCATCCCCACAGCCAGGCCTGCTTGCCCTTGAAAAATTCACTCGCCGAATGGTCGGGATAGCCAATTTCCCATACCTGGTGACCGTAGCGGACGGGTTTCCAATCAATCTGGCCGAGATTGAGTGTTTTGCCCGGTTCGACAATAACATCGGCTTGCATGTATTCACCAAGGACGCCATCGGCATAGGCATGCAGCGTATAGATGCCTGGTCGAACCTTGGTGATGAGGAATGTGCCGTCATCGGCGCCATCACTGAAGAATTGATAGCCCTTGGCATCGTGTATCCAGCTATCGGGACCCGAGTACATGCCGGCAAAGCGGCCTTTGGAATCGCTATTGGCGGGAGGCGGTGTGGCTCCGGCAGGAACGGTTAACCCCACCACCAAATGCTGCAATTTTTTTGATATCCCGGCGGGCGCCAGGGGATCGTCAAGGACAAGGCGACCTGCGACAGTGCCGCGCTGATCACGCGGGGTATAGCCCGAATCCTTCACCCAATCGTATGGCCACTTGTTGTTTTCCGTCTTCGCCTGGGCCAAGGCATCCTGCCAAAGGGCATTGGCATTGGCAGTCCAGCTGGCCGGAATTGTCGGGTTGCCGGCTGTGGCGGTTAGAGTCTGTAATTCTGACGGTGTCGTCGGGGCAGCGTGATCCAACGCGTTGGCATAGATGAAGATCGGGCCGATGATCTTGTGCCATTCCTCGCCTGCCGCGATCCGTGTATCTGCGCCGGCATAATGGCCGCTGTGCCAGTAGTCCAGGATGATCGGCTCAGGATCGCCGTTATCGCCAAAGTGAGCGTCCAGGTCGATCCGGAACGGACCGCCACTCAGATATTCGACGGTCGGATTGATGAACCACACGCCAATGTGGGTCTTGGTGCTGGACCAGCCGTAGGCAGGTGTTCGGTATTGGGTGCCGGAATAGGTATATTTATGTTCGACGGAATTCTTGTAGATTCCCGTCGACATGATGCGCTGTTCCTTGGCATGCACGACCACGCCCGTACCCCAATCTTTTGGTGCAGCTTCGAGCATGTTGCGGTCCTTATCGACGGTAATCCAATCGAAATCCTGGTTGAGCCGCGTAATATAGCGGTCCTCTGGACCTGTCCCGCCGGCGGGATAGCTCGCCGGATGATCATAAATGGCGTAGACATAGATGCCGCTGTCGCCACGACCCAGTGCGTAGCGGATATCCATGTCGACCTTCGCGCCGCCGCCGGGGGCGTTCGGTGACAATGTGAAGACGCCGTCCGTGACGCCATTGACGGACACTTCAGCGCGATCGCCGCCGTTCGTCGCGGGATCTATCGTAATCGTGTTGGCGAGGTGCGGCGCGCCTTGTGGTGTGTGTTCCCAGGTGCCTCCACTGGCCTTTAGAACTTCTTGTCCCTTGTAGATGAGGGACGGCATGAAAGCCGTATCTTTGCTGATCGTTGCCTTGATGATGCCGTTATCCAGGGTCCAGGACGCCCCGTTGTCTGTGACGGTGACCGCATTCCCGGTGGCCGCCGCTTGGCTGATCTGGGGGCAACACATGAGTGCGGCAATTGCAAAAACGGAAATGAAGATACGACGTCCACGCATTATGCAGCCCTGAGATTAGTGGCGGCGGCCAGCAAACGATGTGCTCCGCCGCCCTGGATGAGTTCATGGTGATTGAACGTCGAAGTCTCCTGTATCCGGCGAAATATCATACAATTTTCCGCGGCACGCAACAGGTCGCTTGTTGGCTGAAGCTGAAGGGCTGATTACAGGTCGTTTACGGTTTGGTTTGCAGCGACCATGACGCGTCGTTCTGAGAGGCTTTCGTCCCGTCTAAGAGCCGGTCATACTTTGGCCAAATCCCGAACTAGTGTCCCAATGCCTGCCTTGGATATCACCGGGACGGTGTTTCCTGCCGGCGGGCTTTTGTGCGAAATTCTGGTTGATCTTTTGGTCCCGCTAGGGAAGGGCGGTCGAAACATCGTAGAGGGATGCGAGGGAGCGAGGGGCCATCAGCAGCATCGAGTAGTTCTTGGCGTGGGCATCCGTGTTGGCGGCGACGATGTTGAAAATCACCTGGTCGAGCATACGCAGGCCATCTTTGGGAGGCAAATATCTGCCAGTCTCCAGGAGGAGTTGCAGGCTGGGGCCGGAAAAGCTGCCCATCTCGTACTTATAGGTCGGAAAGACGCGGTTTGCCTGTGCGAAATCTTCCTGGTGCAGCCGGCGGACTCCACCATGGTCGCGCATATTCCGATCGTAACGCGCGACGGCCAGGGCATTGCGCGTGTCGGCCTTCAATATTTTGACTTCTGCCGCTCTGATCCCGATGGCGGAGGCGAGGCTCAGACAATAGGCTTCATTCTCAACGATACCGGGTAGTCGCGGATTATCCGGTTTGATGATGACAGTCGAGGGGGCGCCATTGCGGGGAATGGCAAGCCGATCTTCGGGGCGCGGCTAGCCATCCGGATCGAGGACCGCCAGCACTGTCTTCTCCTGGCCGCCGGCCAGAGACAGGCGGATGCCGTCCTCGCCAACCAGAAAGGGACGTACCTTTAGATCCTCGAAATGCCGTTGAAGGGCGGCATCCGGTTTTTGCGGTACGGAGATGAGCATTTCAGCAAGGCTCCGCTGTTGGATTTAACGAAAATTACTTATGTAAAACTTCAGAACAGGCTGAGTGTTTCGTCCGGACATGCCGATCCGGATGTGCAGACATCAGGTTTGATTTTGAAGGTACCCGACATCGGGAAACGCACTGAACAGCCACGATAAGCTAGGCTTCAGTTCGTGCGTGTGCTATGGGAAAAAACCCGTACGGATTGCGTTAAAAACCACGGAGCCGCTCAAGGTTGTACAGCTCCTGCGGATAAAAAACGGGCCGTGCAGCGAAATGCTGCACGGCCCGTTTTTCGATTCAGATGCGGCTGGTTGATGGGGCTTCTCCGTCGGCGAAGACGGAAGAGCGCCAACAGCACGCAGATGTTTTAGAAGTCGTAGCCGATCGTGGCGAAGACCTGACGCGGCGCCGAGGCGTGGAACACCAGGACGGAGCCGGCGGCGTCATCCGGCGCGAACACGCTGTTGTCGAAGTTCGACGCATAGCGCTTGTTGGTCAGGTTGGTGACGTTCAGTGACAGCTTCGCGCCCTTCAGCACGCTGGTGGAGCTGAAATTGTAACCGAGGCCGAGGTCGAAGGTGGTGACGGCGGGGAAGCCCTGGTCATTGGTGTAGGTGTAGTAGCGCTCGCCGGTATACTTGCCCGACAGAGTGCCCCAGAAGCCATCATGCTTCAGGGTCAGCACGCTGGAGATCATTTCCTTCGGCGTATCGACCTGCTGTTTGCCGGCCGTGGCCTTGATCGAGCAGACGCCTGTGGTGGCGTCGCACCAGTTGAGGTCGTCGTTATAGGTCGTTTCGTTGTACGAGGCCGAGTTATACCAGTTCAGCCACGGCATCGGACGCCACAGAACGCCCAGTTCTACACCTTTGCTGGTGACGCTGCCGGCATTGTGGAAGGAGTTGCCGCAACCCGGATTCTGCTGCTGGTTCGTCGGGCAGGGGTTATATTGCAGCAGACGGTTGTCGAAATCGACATCGTAGGCGGCCAGCGAGACCTGGAGCTTACGGCTGACGTAGCGGTAGCCGGCATCGAGGCTCTTCGATGTTTCAGGCTTCAGGTACTGGCCCTGGGCGTCCCAGACAGCCTGCGATACCGATTGTGGCCCAAGCTTGAAGCCGCCCTGGAACATGGCCATGTTCTCGGAATAGCTGGCATAGACTTCGTGTCCGGGCGCGATGCTCCAGCGGGCACCGATTTCCGGCAGGAAGTTGTCCTTGGCGGTCAGCGTACCGGAGGCGAACTGGGTGGTGTTCGTTGCTGTCGCCGACGGTGCCGGTGTCTTGGCGATGCCTGGCAAGGCCTTGGCCGTCGACCTGGCGTCGGTGCTCTTGAAGCCGAAATCGATGCTCAGCTTGTCATCGAACAGCTTTACCGTGTCCTGCACATAGAACTGCTGTGTCTTCCAGTCGGTTTCCTGAACCCATTGGGCCAGGTCCGGCTGGCCGGCGTCGGTCATGAAGTGCGAAAGGCTGAACGGACCGGTGACATTGGTCCAGAGATAGCGCGCGGCGCTTGAGGTGTTGTCCTCCAGCCAGAAACCGGCCTGGATGTGGTTCACACCGACGTCCCACGCCAGGCTGCCGACCACGCCGTCGCGGTCGATAGTATAGCGTGTGTCGCGGATCTGGACCGGCAGGTCGTCGGCGGTGGACGCTGTGCCCTGGGTGGACCAGCCAACGATGAAGTTATTGCCGGCGCCCTTGTCGGTGTGTTGATACACTTGGAGGTGCGCCTTCAGGGACGAGGTAACGTCGAAATCACCGGCGATATAGTAGAGTTCGTCGTTGCGCAAAATCTGCCCGTTGGTGAAGGTGGCGTCGGCGTTCTTTTCCGGTGCTGTCGCCGCAACGCATTTGCCGGCCGCAGTTGGGCTCTTCACGGTGCAATAGGCGCGGTTGACATAGTCGTTCCAGTCCGGCGCGTAACCGCCCCAATCCCAGCCGAGGCGCGACTCCATGTCCTTTGACAGGTAGGGATCATCGGCCTGGTTGGTTTGCGAGATGTCGGCGAAAGCGGTAATCTTGCCGCGGCTGAACTTGTACTGTGCCTTGGCGTTCAACTGCTTGCCGGTCGAGGTGTTGTAGGCGTCCTGGTCCACGAACAGGTCCTGCTGGCCGTACTGGCCGGAGACATAGGCAGAGAAACCGCCGTGCTCGCCGGTATCGACGCGCAGGAAGGTGCGGCTGGTGTCCTCGCTGCCGAAGGTCTGGCTGGCTGAAACGCCGAAGGCTTTTTTCGGGTTGCTGGAAGTGTAGATCAGCGCGCCGCCGAGGTTGCTGGTCGAGGGGATGCTGAGGCCGGCGATGCCGGTCGCCAGATCGGCCTGGCCGAGGTTTTCCGAGATCAGCGCGCGGCTGATGGTGAGACCGTTATAGTTGTTGTAAGCGCCATCGCCGAGCGGCATGCCGTCGAGTGTGTAGCCCAGGTGCGTGGTCGAGAAGCCGCGCACCTGGAGGGACAGCGATTGCTCGTTGAGGCCCAGGGCGTCGATCGACTGGGCCATGACGCCCGGCAGGAAGTTCAGCGCTTTCTGCACACTGGTGCCGGGGGGCAACACGTCGAGGTTCGATGGCAGCAGGGTCGAGACCGAGCGGGTCTGGCCGCTGCCGACGACGACGACGACCGTCGGCTCGGCGTCGCTGCTAGCCATTTCTGTGGACGGGGCCTCTTGCGCATTTGCCTGTGCGGTAAAGGTAAAACAGGCAGCAACTGCCAATATGACAGCGGATTTTTGCAACATTCAGGCCTCCTTGAGAATTGCATAACGCCGCAAAGCCTTGCATTTGCGGCGCGTGTGTCTGGAGGCTGCGATCTCGCATATCTTGATGACGCTTCTGTGATAGTGTGTCACTTTTTTGTAATAACGCCAGTATCCGGGTAAATAAGACACAGTCCCGGCAAGGCAAAGTCCGCCCTGTCATTATCGTGACTATAAGCGTCAAGCTGATTTCAAGAATTCTGGGGGCGTTCTGATCGCTCTGTGGGCCGCACAAACTAAAAAAGCCTCCCGTTAGGGAGACCTTTTTAGTTTGAAATCGCACATCAGGCAGTTTGCGAACGCATCGGTTCAGCGTCTCGCAGGAAGCGCTTCGATTGGTTGCAAACAGGTATTATTCCGGCTTTTTCCACAGCCGCAGATCATGGTTTACCGGCCGATAGGCGTGGCGCCTGGCCAGCTTTTCCCGCCAAAAGCCCGTATAGTCCGCAACTGTCTGGACTTCGACCGCTTCGTGATCATGCAGTAACCCCATCTCGAAATAGGTGTCGAGATTGGTCAGGTCGGGCTGGGGCAGTTTGTCATCGAGACAGGCCTGCCACATATCGGCATAGAGGCCTTCAAGGTGTTTCACTAGCTTGCTCGTGTCGAACAGTGTGCTGGTCAAGCGATTTGCCAGCAAGTGCTCGCGCCAGGCCTTGAGATCGCCATTGCCACGCCCAAAAGCCACGGCGCGATCGATATAATCTTCGGCCCTGGTGCAGACCAGTTCGTCGGGCAGACCGGCGGCCTTGACCAGCGAACCGCAGACACGCGAGGCAAAGGTGCGGCCGGAAAGGGTCAGCACAGGTACGCCCATCCACAGGGCGTCCGAGCAGGTGGTATGGGCGCCGTAGGGTGTGGTGTCGAGGAACAGGTCGGCCAGTTGATAACGCGCCAGATGGTGCGGATTGGCCTTCTTGTCGGCAAAAACGATACGGGCCGGATCGATGCCCTTTGCTTCAGCATAGGCTTTCAGCCGGCCATGGGAGGCCTCGGCACCGGAGAGCAGCCACAGGACGCTGTCGGGTACACGGGCGAGGATTTCCAGCCAGCGGTCGAAGGTAAAGCGCGTGATCTTGTGCGTGCCGTTGAAACAGCAATAGACAAAAGCGTTTTCCGGCAAGCCGACCTCGGCGCGGGTCGGCACTTCTTCAGCGACGATGCGCAGGCGGTTGTTCGGCTGGTAGCAGGGCAGGCGGGTGACGCCTTCGGAATAGTAGATTTCATCGCCTTGCGGAATGATCCAGTCGTCGGCGACAATATAGTGATGGTACGGACTACCGAGTGAACCGGGGAAGCCCAGCCAGTTGACGATCACCGGCGCCGGACGCAGGGCCAGCAGCTTGGTGCGGCCGTCGCGGGTATAACCGTTGACGTCGATCAGGATCTGGATGCCGTCATCGGCGATGCGGCGGGCGGCGGTGATATCGTCCATGCCGGTAATGTCGATGAAATGATCCGAAGTCTCTTTGTAGTGATTGTGGATCGGATCGTTTGACGGAATGCCGCAGTAATAGGCGAAGACCTCGACCTTCGAGCGGTCATGCAGGCCGAGCACTTCGTACATTAGATGGCCGATGGCGTGTTCGCGCAGGTCGGACGACAGGTAACCGATCCGTATCGGTTTGTCTTTGTGAGCATTTTTCGCCGACCAGTGATTGGTGATGATATCGCCGGCGGGCACACCGACATCCTTGAGATTGTAATGGTAGCTCAGGGCCAGCTGGAAAATGGGATCATCGGTATAGGCGTCGATCGATAGGGGCGAGATACCGGTCAGCAAGTTGTCGCGCGTCATGTTCTCGAAGGAAATGACCACCGGCCAGGCGCACTGGCGCTGGCGCAGCGCAATGAAATGCTGCATGGCCTCGCGCTGGTGCGGATCGATTTCCAGGCTGATGCGCAGGGCGGTTTCGGCGGGTTCGTCCTGGTGCGCGCCTTCCAGCACGCGGGCGGCCTGGTTGAGCGCCATGGTCTTGTGTTTCAGCGCCGAGCCGGTGAGCTGGTCGAGGCGACTGGCCAGGCTGTTCCATGTGAGGACAGCCTTGGCATTATCGCCCAGGCCTTCGTAGATGCGGCCGAGATTGATATAGACGCTGTGGAAGTCCGGGTTGACCTCCAGCGCACGTTCCATGACTTCGCGCGCCCGGTTAAGGTCGCGATTGTCGGTCAGGATAACGCCGAGATTGAACAGCAACGCGTAGAGCAGCGGATGGTCCGGGTTTTGGGCCACGAAGGTTTCGTACAGGGCTACCGCCGCCGCGCCATGACCGCCGGCTTTCAGGGCTTCCGCCGACTGGATGAGTTCCATGACGCTCATGCTGGGGGCGGCGGGCGTGATGTGTGCTGTGTCGGGCATAGGTGTTCAGTTCCCTGATTCGTTACCCGTCACAGAGTAAACGGCGTTAACCTTTTGTCAAAGGCGGCGACTCGTGGCACCTCGCTGGGATCGGGCGTATATGTATGAAGGGGATGCCGTGAAGAAGATACTGGTCACCGGTGGAGCGGGCTTTCTTGGCTCACACTTGTGCGAACGCCTGCTGGCGCGCGGCGACGATGTCGTATGCGTCGATAATTTTTTCACCGGCCAGCGCCGTAACATCGCGCATCTGCTCAGCAATCCTTACTTTGAGGTCCTGCGTCATGACGTGACCTTCCCGCTCTATGTCGAGGTCGATGAAATATACAATCTCGCCTGTCCGGCCTCGCCGGTGCATTACCAGTTCGATCCGGTCCAGACGACCAAGACCAGCGTTATCGGGGCCATTAACATGCTGGGCCTGGCCAAGCGCACCAAGGCAAAGATTTTGCAGGCCTCGACCAGCGAAATCTACGGCGATCCGGAGGTTCATCCGCAAACCGAGGACTATTGGGGCCGCGTCAATGTGCAGGGGCCGCGCGCCTGTTATGACGAAGGCAAGCGTTGTGCGGAAACCCTGTTTTTCGATTATTATCGCCAGCACAAGCTGAAGATCAAGGTTATGCGTATCTTCAATACCTACGGCCCGCGAATGCATCCGAATGACGGCCGGGTGGTCTCCAACTTCATCGTCCAGGCCCTGCGCGGCGAACCGATCACGCTTTACGGTTCCGGTGAGCAGACACGCAGCTTCTGCTATGTCGACGATCTGATCGAGGGCATGATTCGGCTGATGGACAGTCCGGGAGACGTCACCGGTCCGATCAATATCGGCAACCCGGTCGAGTTCACCATGCGGGAGCTGGCCGAAAAGGTCATCGCATTGACCGGTGCCCGCAGCGAACTGGTTAACCGGCCCCTGCCGATGGACGATCCACGCCAGCGTCAGCCGGATATCTCTCTGGCGAAATCAACGCTCGGCTGGCAGCCGAATGTAGTACTGGATGAAGGACTGGCCCGCACCATTACCTATTTCCGCGAAACACTGGCTTTATAGAATATACCCACATGTCGATGCCGTGTGGGTTGTACTTCATGTGTCCCTTGTAAAAATTAATCGAAAGTTTACCGTACTCCTTAATAAGTGAGTCGTATTTCTGGTGGGAACAAGGGGCGATACTCGTGTCATCTATTTCTGGGCTGTCAGCAGCGCAAATCTCCAAGCTTAGCACTTCGTTTGTTCAGAACCTGTCGACAGACCAGCTCCAGGAGCTGAAGACGACACAGATCAGCGCCTTGTCGACCTCTGGTATTGCGGTCCTTTCCAATACCCAGATCGGGGCGCTAAGCACTACCCAGCTGAAGTCGCTGACGACCGGTCAGGTCAAGGCGCTTACTACCGACCAGATTACCTTTCTGGCGACCGGTCAGGTCGCCTTTACCAGTTCCCAGCTTTCGGTTCTGCTGACCGCCCAGCTTGAAGCCTTCTCAGCCACCGCCATCGCCGCCCTCGATAATACGCAGCTCTCCGGCCTGACCGCTTCCGAAATCAGCAACCTGACGACAGATCAGTTCGCTGCCCTGACCTCGACGCAGGTCGGCAAGTTCTCGACCGCTCAGATCCGCGGCCTGACGACCACCGAAGTCTCCTCGCTGACCACGGACCAGCTTGGCGGCCTGACCACGGCGCAGCTTGGCGCCTTCACGTCTTCGGCGGTCGGCGCCCTGACATCGTCAGCCGTGCTTACCCTGACGACCAGCCAGGTCCAGGGCTTCAGCGCCGCCGCCATCACTTCGTTGAGCACGACTCAGTTCGGTGACATCGCCACGACCCTGCTCGGCGAGTTGAGCGCGACCCAGCTCAAAGCGGTTTCGGCCACCAATCTGAACAGCCTGTCAACCGGGGCGCTCGCCGCCATCGATACGACGGTCCTGACGGCTCTGGCAGCGACCCAGATTGCCGGTCTGAACGCGACCTCCATCGGCGCCCTGACCGCCACCCAGGCGTCCGGCCTGGTCAATACCCAGGTGGCCGCCATCACCACAGGCGCCCTGCAGGGGCTGACCGCGACCAATGTGGCGGCGCTGACGGCGACGCAAACCGGCGCGCTGACCGCCGTGCAGGTCGGCTCGCTCACCACGGACCAGTTGGGTGCCTTCACGACCGGGCAGGTCAACAGCCTGTCGACGGCGGCACTCGGCGCGCTCAAGAGCACGCAGGCGACCGGCCTGACAACGGACCAGCTTTCCGCGCTCGACACCACGCACCTCCAGGCCCTGAACGTCACCCTTCTGGGCGCGCTCGATGCCAGCCAGGTGGATTCCTTCACCGAAACCCAGGTCGCCAACCTCAAGACAACGCAGCTGAACGCGCTTAGCGCCGCTGCCATCACCGACCTGTCGGCGACGGATGTCGGCGCCCTGACGACCGGCCAGTTGTCCGGCCTCAACGCCACCCAGGCCGAGCGCCTGACCTCAGCCCAGGTTGGTGCCCTGACCTCAAGCCAGCTGGGGGCCATTGCGCCGGCGGCGATCGCCACCTTCTCCGCCGATGACATCGGCGTGCTGTCGGCCACCCAACTGGGCGGCATCACCGCCGCTCAGGTTACCAAGCTGACAACGGCGCAATTGACGAGCTTCACGGCGACGCAATTCGCCGCCATTACATCGACCGCGCTGGCCGGCCTGACGGCGCTGCAAATCAAGGGCATTGCCACGGACACGGTGGCGGCGCTCGGCACCGATCAACTGAATGCACTGACCAATGTCGCCATTGCCGGGATCACATCTACCCAATCATCCAACCTGACGACGGCGCAGATTTCCGGTCTGACCGAAACGAAGTTCGCCGCCTTCAGCACCTCGGCTATCGGCGGGCTGACGACGGAAGAGGTCGGCGCTCTGACGGATACGCAGATCGGCAAGCTCACCTCCGCGCAGATTGGTGCGCTCGGGGCCACCAATCTGGCGGTTCTGGATGCAACCTCGCTGGGAACGCTCACCGTGGCGCAACTGGGCGGCGTCAGTTCGGCACAGGTCGGCGCTCTGAGCGCCACGCAGGCCGGCGGCCTGTCCTCAACTCAACTGAACGCGCTGACCACGGTCGCGCTCAAAGGGCTGACGGCGGATCAGGCGGCGGCGGTTACCGCCACCGGTCTCTCTGGTCTGGCAGTCACCCGCATCGCCGCGCTGAGCACGGCGGCGGTAACGGCCCTGACGGAAACGGCCCTGACCGGCTTGACCTCGACTCAGGCACTCGGCTTGACGGCCACTCAGGTCTCGGCCTTCTCGACCGACCAGGTCGCCTCGCTGTCCACTGACCAGCTCAACAAGCTGACGACGGCGGCGGTCGCT
>FSVH01000254.1_pt1 | contig 100771 bp, 80 predicted proteins | sample 1637631 | NCBI WGS metagenome assembly FSVH01 (sample SAMEA3914814, study PRJEB12502) | metagenome | biome: forest; material: soil | place: USA | collected 2011-09-16 | depth 0.1 m | reverse complement strand
GTTCTTCGGGTCCCAGCCGTGATTGGCGGTGCGGAAGGAGAAGATGCGCTCCTTGGCGCGGCTCTTTTCCTCGTCACGGCGGGCGCCGCCGAAAGCCGCGTCGAAGCCGTGTTCGGTCAGGGCCTGCTTCAGGGCGTCGGTCTTCATGATATTGGTAAAGACATTCGAGCCGTGGTCGAACGGATTGACGTTATTGGCCACGCCTTCCTGATTGGTGTGGCTGATGAGGTTCAGGCCCAGACGCGCCGCTGTCTCATCGCGGAACCTGATCATCTCACCGAATTTCCACGTCGTATTGACATGCATGAACGGGAAGGGCGGCTTGGAGGGATAAAAGGCCTTCATCGCCAGGTGCAGCATGACCGACGAATCCTTGCCGATCGAATAGAGCATGACCGGGTTTTTGAACTCGGCCGCGACTTCGCGCATAATGAAGATCGACTCGGCCTCCAGTCGTCTCAGGTGAGTCATGCGTTCCGGGGTAACCGTCATAGTATCTCTCGCAGCCGTATGTCGGCATCGTTTGGAGCCGACGTTCTAGCTATATGGGTGGCGGCTCACAAACGTTTAAGCCTCGCCGGATTGTTCAGCAATCCTAACCTGTCCAAATTCCCCGGGCCGGCTCAACTCGCTTGCTTAGGAAATCTGGAATTGCTAGTGACTTATTGATCCTAGGCCAACGAGTATCTTCATGCCTCTCCTATCGCAAAACTGCTTGTTCATCCATATTCCGAAATGTGGTGGAACATCCTTGGAGGTCGGATGTGGATTGGCGCGCGATTATCCTACGTTGGGATTGGCGCCCACATTCTTGGCGCCAAATTATGACGCATTATTCGGCGGCGATCTTCAACACCTTTCCGCAGCGGAAATAGCAGAAAATTATGGTGGTTTAGCTAACCGTCAGGGCATGCGTCAGTTCTCGATTTTGCGCCATCCGGTTGATCGGCTTGTTTCCCATTTTGTATGGCGGCACTACAGGTTTCAACAGCCACAAATCACGACGTCTCAGCTTGTAAGTCATTTTGAGGCGTTTTTCGAAGAGAGCCTTATTTCATTCGCTGACGGGAATATTTTATTTGATTATCCTCAAGCCGGTATGAAGTATATAGAAGGTGTTGAGGGTTCGGTTCACTTAAACGATATCAATAGACATCTGGTTCCACAGGTTGCTTTCCTATATGAAGGTGGAAATCTTCTTGTGAATGAGCTATTCGATTTTGAAAAATTGGATGATGTATTCAAAATGTTACGCGAATCCTTTGGCGTGGAGTGTCAACGACAGCACGTGATGTCTGGGGGGGCGAGTAAGCAGGTCCGTGACGGGCTTTCTTTGGCTATCAAGGATAAGATTTGTGATCTGTATAAGCATGACATTAATTTATTAGATGAGGTTCAGTCTTCTGCAGGCAGAGTGACGCAAGGCGCGAATTTGCCTTTTTATCCTAACGTTCAAAACGCCGTTACAGCGCGCCCAGTTCCTAAAATAATCTGGATGTATTGGGCTCAAGGCTGGGATAATGCTCCGGATTTGGTCAAAAGATGTTTGCAAAATTGGCAACTTCAAAACAAAAATTGGAAGTTTAACCTTCTTGACGATACAAATATTTCGGATTTCTCCGACGTCGCTTTGCGCTATCAAGGCATCAACCTCCCTGTACAAGCATTTTCAGACGTACTGCGTATCAACTTGCTGGCGCAATATGGTGGGGTTTGGGCCGACGCTACTACATGGTGCGTAAGGCCACTGGATCAGTGGATTGAAAAGATGGTTGATCAACTGGATTTTTTTGCCTATTCCAAACCAGCGGCTAGCCGTCCCATATCGAGTTGGTTCCTCATCGCACCGCTACATAGTAAAATAGCTGAAACCTATCGAGATGCGGTTGATCAATTTTGGCTAGATACTCCTACCGCTGATGATACGTCGATAGTATTGAGCAGCGACCCGTGTTCAATAAACTATTTCTGGTTTCATCATCTTTTTGATAAGTTGCTGCAAAATGATGCCGATTTCGCTAAAACATGGGAGGCGATGCCGCAGTTGAGTGCCGATGGGCCACATCTTTTGCAGCATGCGGGTCTTTTGTCCGAGCCTACGGATGAAGCTATCTTTAGCATTAGAAACCGTCTAACGAACATCTATAAGTTGACGCACAGGATAGAAATTCCCAGAAACATTGAAGAAACTCTGTTGAATTATCTGTACTCATCAGCATATTAGCTGACAAAATTTTGACAATCTGGACACCTCGAATACCCTTTATAAGGCTTGTGCGTGGGCATGTTTTTTCTGCATTAGGCCAAAGCAGTATGATGTATTTATAGGCGTGGGCTGAAATCTCCGGGCCTGGCCGTGGCTTGCGCGGACATTTTGCGTGGGAAAGGTCTCAAGGTTTACATGCATTATCGCCTGAAGCCTATATTCGGCGGGTGGCGCTTTTGCTGCCGTTTCCGGCTGAGGGCTTTTACTTGCCGGCACTGGAAGCAATGGCTCCGAATGTTGCTGAGCGGGGGAGCCTAAGCATTTATTTAGAAATATTTTTAACGGTCACTACTAGTCGAATCGGCTATTGTTAGTCACCTTGCCGAACGCTACGAAATGCGGATTGGCATAGTCACCATCATTATCCTGGAAGCGCTTGCCATACTTAAGCGGCTGGCCATCAAGTGTTTCGACGCGTCCGCCGGCGGCGCGCAGCACGGCGTCGCCCGCTGCCGTATCCCATTCCATCGTGCGACCCATGCGCGGATAGATATCGGCCCGGCCTTCCGCGATCAGGCAAAATTTCAGCGAAGAGCCCGCGGCGACGAAATCGGCAATCGTATAGGCTTCAAGATAGGCTTGTGTCTCGGCGCCACCATGCGAACGGGAACCAACGGCGATCAAACCGCCTTCCGGCTGGCGGACCGTGATCGCGTGGGCCTCGCCAATAACGCCATCGATAACCTCGGCCATAAAGGCGCCCTTGCCGACTGAGCCCCACCAGATCTTGCCGAGCGCCGGAGCATAGACGGCGCCCAAAACCGGCCGACCGTCTTCGATCAGGGCGATATTGACAGTGAACTCACCGTTTTTAGAGATGAATTCCTTGGTGCCATCGAGCGGATCGACCAGAAAGAAGGTGCCGGCGGTCGTCGGGAAACGGCCTGCCGCCGCTTCTTCCTCAGCGATGACCGGAATGCCGGGCGCGATATGTTTCAGGCCCTCAAGGATGATGGCCTCGGCCTTCTGGTCGGCCTCGGTGACCGGTGAGGAATCGCCCTTCGTCACGACGGCGAAATCGGTAGCATAGATGCGCATTATTTCGGCGCCGGCGGCCAGCATGATCGGGTTCAGGTCCAAGGTCATCTCTCCATCGGGTTTGGGTCTTCATAGCGCGGTTCACGCCGCGTGCAACTGTTTCACTTGTCACCTTCGCAAAACTGTAGCTAACTTCCGCTTTCGCAGGGAAGGTCGTTCATGTCCATTCGTCATCTTACCGCCGGTGTAGCGGTTGCGTTATTACTGAACGCCTGTCAGGCACAGCACCCGGCGGCCACCGGTTATGATGCGGCCTTGAGTGAATTGAAAACAGGTGTCTCCGTCGCAGATTTGCAGGCGCATATGAAGGCCGGCCAATATACATCGGCCGATCTGACGCGGGCGGCGCTCGATCAGATCAAGGCGAAGAACGGTACCTTACACGCAATCATCACCGTCAATCCCGATGCCCTGACGCGGGCAAAGGAAGCCGACGCGGCCCGCAAGGCCGGCAAGGATTTCGGGCCCCTGATGGGGATTCCGGTGTTGATCAAGGACAATATCGAAACGACGGATATTATGCCGACAACCGCCGGTTCGTTGGCACTGGCGGCCAATATCAGTCACCGCGACGCGCCTCTTGTGGCCAATCTGCGCGCCGGCGGCGCCATCATCCTCGGCAAGACCAACCTGTCGGAATGGGCCAATATCCGCTCGACCCACTCGGTCAGTGGGTGGAGTGGCGTGGGCGGGCTGACGGCCAACGCGCATGATCCGGCCCGAACGGCCTGCGGCTCATCGTCCGGTTCCGGCGCGGCGGTGGCGGCCTATCTCGCGCCTCTGGCGGTCGGCACCGAAACCGACGGCAGCGTCACGTGTCCGTCATCGATGAACGGTCTGGTCGGGCTGAAACCGACCGTGGGGCTTGTCTCGCGCACCTATGTCGTGCCGATTTCGCACAGCCAGGATACGCCGGGACCGATGGGCCATTCGGTGGCCGATGTCGCCATCATGCTCGGCGTGATGGCCGGCAGTGATCCGGCAGACACCGCGACGGCAGAGTCTAATGCGCACAAGACCGACTACACCGCCGGACTGGCGGGCTACAGCCTGAAAGGCGTGCGTATCGGCGTGCTGCGCGATATCAGCAACGACGCCAAGACCAATCTTGTCTTCGAACACGCGCTGAAAACCCTGACCGATCAGGGCGCGGTACTGGTCGATATCAAAGACAGCTCGGTCAAGGGCTTGGGCGATGCCGAAATGACCGTTATGATGACGGAACTGAAGGCCGACCTGAACGCCTACCTGGCGTCGACCCCGGCCGCGGTAAAGGCCCGCACCCTGGCCGATATCATAGCTTTCAACAAAGCCAATGCCGCGCAGGAAATGCCGTATTTCGGACAGGAACTGTTCGAGCAGGCGGAAACCACCAAAGGCCTCAGCGATCCGGCCTATATCAAGGCGGCGGCTTTCGCCAAGACCGCTTCCGCGGCGCGGATCGACGGCCTGCTGGCAGCGAACCAGGTCACGGTACTGGTCGCGCCAACCTATGGGCCGGCATGGTTGTCCGATCTGATTTATGGTGACCAATATAATGGCCCTTCGGCCACGCAATTGCCGGCCACCTCCGGTTATCCCCACCTGACCGTGCCGATGGGCAACATACAAGGCCTGCCAGTGGGCCTGAGCTTTATCGGCCCCAAATGGAGCGACGCCTTGTTGCTCCAGACGGGCTATGCGTTCGAGCAGGCGCGCAGGAAGTAGTCAGTACCTGTCGCGTTGGCAGCCAGCAGCGATCTTATGGAAGGCAATGAACAGCTTGCTCACGCTCGCAAGCCGTCATTGACAAATAGATGAAATTTATGTCGGCTTTCCAAGAACACATATTGATTGCCCCAGGAGGCCAAAGTTTTCCATTTTCCCACCGCCATCAAGTGTGACGGGCTCAGGAAGTGGAACAAAGGCATCATGTCCGTCACGAATTTCAAGCACTTCAAGGCCTAGTTGGTTTGCCCAGGCTGATAAGGCATTGCGCTCGATAAAGACATTTAAAGGGTGGCCATTGCTTTCCTTTGCATCCTGAATCGTTTTGGCAAATATTGGCCAGTGAGATGGACTGTGAAACTCAAGAAAAGACAGGACAATCTTTCCGCCTGGTTTGAGAACGCGCTTGGATTCTTCTAGATAAATATAACTTTGTTCATGCAAAAGGTGAGTGAATACCGAGAAGAAGCAAACAAAGTCGGCCTGTCCATCAGCTTCAGGGATTCGTAAGTTCTCAACAACCTTAAAGGACCAATCTGGCCGGTTGGCATTTTGACGGGCGAAATTCACCAGGGCAGGTACAATGTCAGTGCCAAGATATCGTAGATTTCGCATTTCAGCAGCGGGTATTGCCAAACGCCCCGAGCCACAGCCAACATCAATTAGATATGAATTATCAGAGAGGCCATAATATTTAAGCATTTCGCGTTCAATAATTCCGAATGCTTTAAATTCTCCGCCAATGGCTTCGCCCATTGCTTCCTTAAGGGGTTTGTTAGAATTCAGTATTTTCTTTACATAACCGCCATAGGCGGCTTTGAAATTTAATTTTGACAGCATAATTCACCCCCAATATTTTTACGGACTGTTATTAATCCGAATCTGATTTGGCGGGAAGTGAAATTCAGCATTCCACCACATTGACGGCAAGGCCGCCAAGGCTCGTTTCCTTGTACTTGGCACGCATGTCCTCGCCGGTCTGGCGCATGGTCTCGATCACCGCGTCGAGCGAGACGATGTGGTGGCCGTCGCCATTCAGCGCAAGATAGGTGGCGTTGATCGCCTTGATGGCGCCCATGGTGTTGCGTTCGATGCACGGCACCTGCACCAGCCCGCCGATCGGATCGCAGGTCAGGCCGAGATTGTGCTCCATGCCGATCTCGGCCGCATTCTCGATCTGGCCAGGCGTGCCGCCGAGCGCGGCGCATAACCCCGCCGCCGCCATCGAGCAGGCGACGCCGACCTCACCCTGGCAACCCATTTCGGCCGCTGAGATCGAAGCGTTTGTTTTGTAAAGGAAGCCGATCGCCGCCGCCGTCATCAGCAGGGTGCGGGAGCCTTCCCTGGTGGCGCCGGGCACGAAGGTCTCGTAATATTTGATAACCGCCGGCAGCACGCCCGCCGCGCCATTGGTCGGGGCGGTGACCACGCGACCGCCGGCGGCGTTTTCCTCGTTTACCGCCAGCGCATAAAGGCTGACCCACTCAAATATGTGTGACGGATCGATGCGCGGTCCGCGCTCTTCCAGCCGTTGCTTCATCGCCCTGGCGCGACGCTTGACGTTCAGACCGCCCGGCAGAGTGCCTTCCAGTGACACGCCGCGTTTGATGCTGGCCATCATGGCGTCATGCACCTGATCGACAAAAGCATGGGTTTCGGTTTCGGCCCGAAAGGCCAGTTCGTTTTGCGCCACCACCCCGGCAATGGACAGGTTTTCGCTCTGGCAGATGGCCAGCAGTTCCGCGCCGGATGTATAGGCATGAGGCAGGGCGATATTACTGGAATTGGCCACCACGGTATCGCCGGTAATGGCGCCGCCGCCGATCGAGAAATAGGTGGCGGTGAAGGGCTTACCGTGCGGATAGGTCGCTTCGAACACCATGCCGTTGGAGTGCTCAGGGAGGAATTCTCCCATCATGAATTGCAGATCGGTTTCCGGATCAAAAACAATATCGTAAAGTCCCGCCAGTTTCAGGCTCTGCGTGGCGCGAATTTCGGTGACCAGCGGCGCGATCGCTTCCGGATCAATCCGGTCCGGCAGCCAGCCCGAAAGTCCGACCAGGATGGCCGTATCCGTGGCGTGACCCTTGCCGGTCAGGGCCAGTGAGCCATAGAGCTTGCAGACGACGCGCGAGGGCTGGCCATGGCTTATGGCCTGTTCGGCGAAATGAACCGTCGCCCGCATGGGGCCGACCGTATGTGAGCTGGACGGGCCGATTCCGATCGTGAACAGGTCGGTGACGCTCAGGGCCCAGGCGGGGCGGGCAGCCGGAGAGGAGGACATGGGCAGGCTTTGTCTTTCTTGGGCGATGTCCGAAAACATCTAACAGATATGCGTCCCGCGTACGGGCCGATTATCTGCGCATATGTGGCATTATGATTGGCGCGACGTTCCCATAAGCCGATCCGGCGGTCAATCTGGTTTCAAATGTATCAAGACCCGCTGGCGGAAAAATGCCAGCGGGTCTTATGCAGGTTTTCAGATGATTGATTAGTGGGCGGCGCTCCAGCGGCTGTCCGGCAGTATGATATCGACACTTTGCGGAAGCTTATCCGACGCCTGTCCGAGCAGGACGTGGTAGACGCCGCCTTTCACTACCCAGCTATCGGTGGTTTCGTCATAGGTGGCCAGCAGTTTCGGATCGACCTTGTCGACAAAGTTCTTGCCCTGTCCCGGCGCCAGATCGGCCTTGTGGAAGGCGACGAGGCGCTTGGGCGCTTCCCAGCCGGCGGCCTGCCAGTCGGCGGGCGAGACATAGACCTGCATCACCGCCGCACCGGCTATGCTGCCGGTATTGGTCACCGAACCACCGACTGAAACGTCGTTGGGGCCGTCCGCCGTGGCGACCGGCGCCGAGGTCTCGAAAGTGGTGTAGGAAAGACCGTGGCCGAAGGCGAAGAGAGGTTTGAAGCCCTTTACGTCATACCATTTATAGCCAATGGCCGCGCCTTCGTCATAGGTTATGCCGACTTTGACGCCGTCCGGTTTGTGGAAACCGGGAATCTCGGCATGGGCCAGTTGCGCATTCGATGCCGGGAAGCTGATCGGCAGGTGTCCGGACGGATTGACCTTGCCGGTCAGGATATTGGCGATGGCCTGGCCGCCACGCGTGCCGGGATAGAAGGCTTCGAGAATGGCGGGTACCTTGCCGGCCCATGGCATCAGGATGGCGCCGCCGGATTCGACAACGACAATGGTCTTCGGATTGGCCTTGACCACGGCGGCCACCAGCGCGTCCTGATTGCCCGGCAGTTCCAGCGGATTGTCTATGCCTTCGCCCATCCATTGCGTGACGAAGACAATCGCGACTTCGCTCTTCTTCGCCAGCGCGGCCGCTTTCTTGATATTATCCCCGCTGATATAGCTGATGGTAGCATCGGGCTTTTCGACCTTCAGCGCCTCAACTGGTGAGGATGGCATGAAAACGACCGGTCCCGGCCAGGTCTTGGGTTCCTGGTAGGGCACGGCATTGCCGCCGACCGGCGTGACACCGGAAGAACCGCCGCCGGCCATCACGCCCTTGTCGGCATGACCACCGATCACGGCAATGGATTTGGCGGTAAGCGGCAGGAGGTTGCTGTCATTTTTCAGCAGAACCAGAGAGGCCTCGGCGGCCTTCTGGGAAACATTGGCGTCGGCCTCGAAATCGATCGGGCCGACCTTTACCGGATTATCGACCACGCCCTTGGCGAACAGCGGCCACAGGATACGCTCGGCCATATCGTCGATTCGCGACATCGGGATGGCGCCGCTGCCGATATCGGCCTTCAGCGTTTTTGCCGAGAAAAAAGCGCCATGGTGGCCGCAGCACGGATAGCCGGTGAACTGGTCAAGACCGGCATTGGCCGCCTTGGCCGAGGAATGGACGGCGCCCCAGTCGGACATGACATAACCCTTGAAGCCCCAGTCTTCTTTAAGCACACGATTATTGAGATAGTCATTCTCGCAGGCCCAGTTGCCATTGACCAGATTGTAGGAGCACATGACCGAGCCGGGGTTCGACAGATCGTAGATCATCTCGAAGGCCAGTAAATCGGACTGCCGCATGGCCGGCTTCGAGATGGTGGCGTCGACGGTGGTGCGCTGGCTTTCCTGATCATTGACGGCCCAGTGCTTCATGGTCGAAACCATATGCTGCGACTGGATGCCGTTGATCAGCCCGCCGGTCATGCGGCCGGTCAGCAGCGGATCTTCGCCGGTATATTCGAAGTTGCGGCCGTTGCGCGGTTCGCGGGCGAGATTGCCGCCGCCGGCGAGGAAAACGTTGAAACCGGAAGCACGCGCTTCGGTGGCGATCATGATGCCGCCGGCTTCGGTGATCTTGGGATCGAATGAGGCGGCGGTGGCAAGGGACGAGGGCAGTGCAGTGCGCTCCATGCCGGTGACGCGGACTCCGATTGAGGCGTCGGTCTGCCATTGCGCCGGAATGCCAAGACGCGGAATGCCGGCGATATAGCCTGCCGAGCCCTTGATATGGTTGGCCACCACATCGGCTTTTATGGCTGGCGAGACGATATCATCCGGCTCCTTCACGAGTTGTTCGGGATCGGTATAGCCCATGACGAGGCCAAGCTTTTCATCGAGCGTCATGGCGGCGACGGCTGCGGCAGCGCGCTGGTCGGCGGGCTTTGAGGCATCCATCCACGGCTGAACCTGCGCCAGTGCGGCGGTGGAAACGCAGGCAAGCAGGGACGCAGCGAATAGACTCGTGACGTACAGGGGTTTCATGACGGCTTCCTCCGGTAGCGGTTTTTATATTTGTCGTGGAAGCTACATTGGAAGCGCTTCCGGGGGAAGGGGCAAGTTGCCCCATATGATAGCGTTAATTGATGACCCGGCTGAACGATGCTGTCGACGGTTTCATATCAATGCCATGATCAGGCATGCTGGTCATACATCGCACTTCAGTCTGAGCAAAATACCTGAAAAATTTGATCTTTCCGTTTTTTCCTCACGAAGCTAATATGCCCCTTTAGACAAAGGGGGAAAGCTCATGACGGTAAAGGCGACGCAATCAGGAAGCGTCGATATCGATTTTACACTCGGACTGAACAATAAAACCGGAAAATACTTTTTTGGTCGCGATATGATTGAGGCTTCGCGCGACCTGACGGACAATATCTGGTATTGGCGCCTTCCCCATGCTGTACCGCCGGAAGGACTTTATCGCCGCATTCTCGGTCGGTTGGCCCGTTGGGATGTCAATCTGCGCCGTAAATATGACAGCAGCCTGATGCCGCTGTTCCGGCCAAAGCGACCGTTAGTCTTCACCGACCCGCGCGAAGTTATTTATACCGATCTGAAACCCTGGGATGTCGTATTGATTCATGACGTCGGTCCTTTGTCGCATCCCGATCTGTACGACGCAGATACGGAAGCGACTTATCGCAAGGCCTTTCTGAAAATGCAGGCGGTTAAACCCTTCCTGTTGTTTGTCAGTGAAAGCACACGTGATGCCTTCGCTGATTATTTCGGCCGCGATTATGCCGCTATGAGGGTGACCTACATCAATCCGCGGAAGGAGCTTGAAACCGATGCTGCCCTGCCGGTGACAGGGGTGCCGGAAAAGTTTCTGTTGACCGTGGGAGCGATCGGCCGGCGCAAAAATCAATCGGAGGCCCTTAAAGCCTATGCTCAAAGTGGTCTTTACAAACGCGGTATTGGTTATGTTATTTGTGGCGGTCCCGAACCGGGGGCAGAGGCCGTCATGGACCTGGCTCGGGAAACGCCCGGTGTCATATTGACCGGCTATTTGCCTGATGTGCAATTGAGCTGGCTTTACAGCCATTCAATGGGATTTGTGTTGCCCAGTTTGCTGGAGGGTTTTGGCGTGCCGGCCATGGAAGCCATCCTTTACGGCACTGTGCCATTGGTGACGCGTGGAGGAGCGCTCAATGAGGTGACCGGCGATGCCGCCATACTGGTGGATGAAGATGCTGTATCGATCTCTGAGGGGATGTTGAAGCTGGCTAATCTGAGCGAAACGGATCGCCGGCAACGCATAGACGTGATGCGCGCGCATATCCGTAAGTTTGATTGGGAGGGCGCGGTGTCGATCTGGCGGCAGACATTACAAGACGCTATCGCTCTGCATATGGTGTCCAGATAAAAGCTGGAACCGCTCGCTGATAGTGATTCTTGAACATACCCGTGCCATCACGACGACCGGATTGATGCTAACTCATCAATGGCGCAAATGATATGATAAAGCGAACTGGCCGGCGCCGGTTCGATCTCGAACGAGCCATCGGGCTTCATGCGGTCGCGGTAAAGGCCTTCGATCTTCGTGCTGAGATAAAGTTGCAGACCCGATGTTGCCAGGATCAGGCTGGCGATAGCGGCTTCTTTTTCCGCAGGCGTTTTGGCGGATTGCGACAGGGCGGTGAAGGCCTTCATGCGCTCGGTTTGTGACCACAGGCGGGCCTTGGCGTCCTTGACGGTGAAATCGTCCCACAGCTCGAACATCGTCACATTGCGCTTCGGGTCCGTGCCGGCCACTTCGGCGATATCGATCAGGCGCTGGGCGGTTTTCACGTAGCTGTCCTTACCTGTCATTTCCGCCCAGCGCAGGAACAGCCAGGCCCATTCAAACTGGTGGCCGGGCTCGACGATACGACCCGGTTCACCCGGCATGACATTCCAGTCACCGTCGAAGAATTCGCGCAGGGCGCCGGTTTCCGGATGCAGGAATTTCTCGACGCACAGGTCGGCGATCTCGCCGGCGATCTCGCGCCACTTATCGTCACCACCGGCCTCGATCCAGGCCAGGCAGGCCTCGAACATATGCATGTGCGGATTGGCCTTGAGCGGCAGAGTGCGCGGATTGGCTTCCTCGAAGCCGCGAACCGGATGGGAGTAGTCGGCCACGATTTTGTCGCGGATGGCGACGCCGGCTGCTTCCAAAGACTTGTCATCAGGGCGCAAACGGAAAGCCGAGGCATAGGCCAGCATGGCGAAGGCATGGTCGTAGAAATCGAACTCCCCGCGCACCACCGAGCCATCCGGCTTCAGGGTGGCGTAGAGCATGCCGGTCTGCGGATTGCGTGCCGGTCCGGAGAGCCATTTCAGCCCCTGATCGATGGCCGCGTCCGTTTCCCCCTGATAGCCCATGCGTTTGGCCAAAGCGTAGGAAAAGACCTGACGCGCCGCCACGCGGGTACGGCGATCGATATCGTCCGGTTTGCCGTCGAGATTGATCTTCTCGTAAAAACCACCCTTTTCCTTGTCGCCGCCGATATCCCACCACAGGGGCAGGGCGTGATCGAACAGCCATCGACGCAGGGATTGCTGTTTGTCGGCAAGGGCAGTGGCGAGTGTGGACATAAGGGCGGACTCACAAAGCAGGTTCAACAAGGATGAATTTAGGGCTTAGGACAAAAACGCGTAAAAATACAGTTGGGTTATGATTGTTGGTCAATTAAATATTTCAAAAATACTTATCTATTTGACGGGCACGGATATTTACCTACCGCCTCTTTATATGTACGCAACCTCCACGGCATCGAAATAATACTCTTCCGCAGGCCATGGAAAAGACTAAAGGCCTCCTGTATGGGCCATAAGATTCCTGCTGAGAAGGCGAGGGCGAAATCAAATGTCAAATAAAATCATACCTGTTATCATGTCTGGCGGGTCCGGGACGCGGTTATGGCCACTGTCGACTCCCAGCGCGCCGAAGCAGTTTCACGCGCTGGCGACCACTAATAGTATGATTCAGGAAACAGCGCTGCGACTGGTTGGCAATGAATATCTGGCGCCGGTAGCCATTTGCGGCCGCAGCCACAGCGATCTCGTCGTCTCGCAACTAGGACAAATCGATAAGGCGCCGCAGGCGGTGATTCTCGAACCGTTTGGCCGTAATACCGCTGCCGTTGCCGCCATGGCCGCCCTGAGTGGTCAGGAAAATGACCCGGACGCTCTGGTCCTTCTGGTGCCGGCCGATCATGTCATTACAAAACCCCAGGCCTTTCATGAAGCCGTGATGGTAGCGGCTGAAACCGCGAAATCGCGCATCGTTACCTTCGGCATCACGCCGGCGCATCCGGAAACCGGCTTCGGTTATATCGAACGCGGCGAGGCCTTAAGCGACGGTATTTTCGAGATAAAGAAATTCTGGGAAAAGCCTGACCTGGAAACGGCCACGAAATATGTCGAGGGCGGTCGCCATGACTGGAACGCCGGCATTTTCCTGTTCTCGCCGCAGGTCATGCTCGAAGAACTAAGCCTTTATGCCCCCGAAGTGCTGGCGGCCTGCGTCGACGCCTACAAAAAAGCCCGTCGCGATGGCGTGATTATCAATCTCGATGAAGAAGCGTTCGGGCAGGTGCCGTCGATTTCGGTCGATTACGCCGTCATGGAAAACACCTCCCGTTCGGCGGTTATCCCCTGCGATATCGGCTGGGCCGATGTCGGCGGCTTTGCCGAACTGTGGCGTCTTGGGGAAAAAGACGCGGCCGCCAATCACGTCAAGGGTGACGCCATATTGATTGATGCGGAAAACTGCCTGATCCGCAATGACGCCGGACCGGTGGTGGCCGTCATCGGTCTCAGCGATATCATGGTGATCTCGACGCCCTCCGGCATTCTGGTCGCGCCATTGTCGCGTGCACAGGATGTCAAGAAGGCCGCTGAGGCCGCCAAGGGGCGTTTATCGTAACCGGGATATGGCGGCTATTCGTTGCGACACGGGGTGCGACAAGATTTACGGTGGATTTACGCGCCAAATGGCCGTAGCTTGAACGTTCTAGGAAAGGGACGCTCACCGATATGTCGGAAAAACGTCATATGCCAGACCGTCAGATACAATCGCTTCTTCCCCGTCTTGATCCGGAAGAAGCGGGTTATCTGGGCGAAGAACTGCACAGCCTGCGCGAACTGGTCAGTCGCGGGGATACACTGGCGATCGCCGGTGGCGCGATCATGGCGTGGTGGGGCGTGATCCTGGCCATTGCCAATGGCCTGAAAGCCCTCATCGCCGCCAGCCTGTTACCAGCTGACCTGCCGATTGACTGGGGAACTATCCTCCTGGGTTGTGGCGGGGCGTTCCTGATTTCGCATTTCAACAAGCGTCGCTATTTTTTCCGGTCGTGGCGCAGCCAGTCGATATCGACGACCTGGGTTTTTGCCGGTATCGGCATTTTTGTTTTCCTGCTGGGCAGCCAGTGGACACGGGTTTCCGAACCGCATATTACCATGGCTTTCCTTGCCATCGTTTTCAGCCTCGTTCTGGCGGTTATGGCGACATCGAGCAGCCAGTCGTGGCTGCTGGGTATTGCCGGCGGCTGGATGTTGACTGCGGGTGCCATGTTCGTGCTCAACAGCTCTATCGATCGATATGTCATTATGACCGCGGCTACCGTCTGTTTCATGACGGCACCCGGTCTTGTTCTGCTGCGTGCCGAATGGCGCGCTCAACCCAAGATGAGGACCACATGAGCCCGTTCGCCCACGAAAGCCTGGAAGAGGTCATCCACGGCCGTGCCCGTCTGGCAATCCTGGCCTTCCTGTCTACGGTCGGCAAGGCCGACTTTGTCACCTTGCGCGGCGAAATCCGTATCAGCGACGGCAATCTGTCGCAGCATCTCAAAAAACTCGATGATGCCGGTTATATCCAGCTCGATAAAACCATATCGGCCGGCAAACCGCGGACGATCGCCAAACTGACAGTATCCGGCCGTGACGCCTTTTACGATTATCTCGATCACCTGCAAGGCCTGCTGAATGCCGTGCCGGGACGTGATGCAAGGGTATAGTCTGGAGTCCAAAAAAAGACACAAACTGTGATCGCTTATTGTTGATAAGCCGGCTCTTTAAGTGTAGCAATACCGGGATCGGAATTTATGCGCGCCCGGAAATGGTGTGCATGTACCGGTCAAAGGTCTGCGTTATAGCGGGCTGCCGTGCCGCTGTGTGGTCTGAGTCGTCAGGATTCCGGGGGGAATAGGGGGCGGCGTGGATAGCGCGGCTATCGTCTCAGGGCGCTTTGGGGGGCTCTGGGACGATCGCACGGTGTGATCCATTTCAAATCTGATATTATTGAGTAAGGTTCGCTTGCTGCGCGCGGTATTCGGCTACGCGGCGCGCGCTCTGGTCGGTCCGGTCACGGGTCAGAGCCACCAAACCCAGGGCAACGCGCCCTTCGCTGTCGGCGAGGGTTGGGGCCAATTCCTTGATGTAGATATAACCGGTATAGCGCGTGGTGTAGGATTCGGCTTCCGCCATGGCCGATGTCTTCAGGTCGGCCGGCATGAGGCTCCAGTTTGAAAAGATATAGGCCAGCCGCCAGTCGTGAGCATCGGGCGACAGGGGAGCGACCGTATAGGAGCGGCGCAGGGAGGCCAGAACCCGTCCGGAAAGCGCTTTATCCTTTTGCTGATACGCAGAGGCAAGCAACAGCCAGTTCTCGGCGCGGCCAGGAGCGGCGGCCACTGTTTTGCGCGCCAGGTCAATGCGTCGACCATCATCCGTCGCGGCCAGGGTGCGGGCATAGAAGGATTCGGAAAATGGCAGCAGGACAGGCATCGCGTCCGGCAAAGCAAACTGGAGGACGGCCACGGCACCGCACAGGGCCACGGCCATGGCCACTCCGGCGGGGCCGTATCTCAGGAATCGGGGCCATAACATCGTTTGGGGCATGATACCCGAAATAACAGGTTTAGCGGTTGTAGGCTATACGCATATCCGGTGCCGGAGCGGGCGCCAGCGACACCCAGCCGAGATCATCGCCAGGCGCCTGACGTGACACCCAGTCGTAGCCGGTCTTCTGCCATGGCCTGACAGAAAAGGCGAGATTGTCGAGCACGAAATCACCTTGTTGAGTCGCGACGACGAGAACGGCGTGGTCTTCATTGTAACGGGTGCGGACGATAGCCAGGCTGAGGGCTGCGGCCGGTATGCCCTGCGCAATCAGCAGGCGGCGCTTGACGAGCGCGAAATCCTCGCAGTCGCCGCGCGCGCCAGGTGTCAGGGCGGGAGCCTCCCAGTAATCATTGATTTGGTAGACATCGACATCGGTATCGGCGATCAGACTGCGGTTGACGCGATGGTTGACAGCTTTGAGGGTGGCCATGACGTCGCGGTTCAGATCGATGCGGAGGTAGTCGGCGACCGTCGCTGCGGGCAAGGTGGAATCGCCCGGACGATTGCCAACGAGACGAGGCCATTGCGGTGAATCGATGGCGCCGGGCATGGGATCACTGGCGGTGTTCGTGGTCAGGTGCGTGAAAGCCAACGCGTATTTTTCGACCATGGCCTGCCGAGCCAGGGCGACAGTTCTTGCCGCATCGGACTGCGCGGACTGCTGACAATCTTCCGGCGAGCGTGAACACATTTCGAGAAAGGCAGTGGGGGCGGCGATCTGCCGGCCGGCGGGGAGAAAGGCGGTTTGGGCGGTGAAATGGCCGGCGGCGACCCCGGAGCCGGCAGGCAGGACACCCAATATGATTACGGCAAAAAACGCTAGCAAACTAGCTTTATCGGATCTGTTTACACTAACCATAACCATCACATCCTCTTTGCGGTTATGGTATCCTCTCAAACAACATTCAATTTCCGGATAAAATATATCATCAATGATTTATGTATGCTTATGGTTTACGGAAATTAATCTATCTTTTTAAGATAAACTGGGCCTGCCTGTCACGGCAGGATGTGATTTATATGGACTTTTTCCCACACCGCCGCGTAAATTATTAAAATCGGACGCCCCGCCCTTGAGTGTTGCATTGCGGAAGAATAGAATGCTTCCAGGTTTCGGGATTAATTACGCACGATCATGCTGGCAGCGCTCAAGTCTTTTTTCAAGACATCGAGATCAAAATCCGAACCGCCACCTTCGCGGGTCGGGCGGCTGGTCTATGCAATCGGCGATGTTCATGGCCGTCTCGACCTGTTCGAGCGTATGATACAGCATATCCGTGCGGACGAGATGGCGGTTGCCGAACGTCCGCTGATCGTCCTTCTGGGCGATTATGTCGATCGTGGTCCGGAGTCGGCCGGTGTTCTGTCACGCATCCTGAAACTTCAGGCGGAGGCGTGGTGCGATGTCGAGGTTCTGCTGGGCAATCATGAAGAATCTATGCTGAAGTTTCTGTACAGTGCGCATCATGGCCCGGCCTGGGTCGATTATGGCGGTGGCAGCACCCTGGGTTCGTATGGAGTGGCCCTGCCGGCGGCGCGTACTGATCTTGCACAGTGGGAAGAGACGCGCAAAACATTCGCCGAAATCCTGCCGGAAGCGCACCTGGCGCTTCTCAATGCCATGAAATATTTACTGAAAGTGGAAGACTACGTTTTCGTCCATGCCGGCGTGCGGCCGGATCAGCCGTTGGATGAACAAGGGCCGGAAACCTTCCTGTGGGTGCGAGGCGCCTTTATGGCGTCTGAAAAGGCATGTGATTTCGTAGTGGTGCACGGTCACACGCCGGAAGACGAACCGACGGACAAGCGCTGGCGTATCGGCATCGACAGCGGTGCCTATGCCACCGGCGTCCTGACGGCGATCCGTTTGAAGGACGTCTCGCGCAGTATCATCCAGGTTCGGCTGTAGGTTTTCCTGGCACGGGTTTTGCATTACTGTCAGTTGGGTGGTCGCGAACCGTATATTTAAGCGTAAACCGGCGTAAAAGTGTAAAATTGGGACAACCTCCTTTAATTCTTGAGAGGCGACGTGAACAGATTGCAGGTATTTCCGATTCGGATACGGCGGGCCTTAATGGGGCTGGCGCTCATGGCAGCGACCCTTTTCGGCACAAGCGTTATGGCTCAGGCTCAGGCGGTTGCCGCGCCGGCCGCGATTCCGGTATCGGCTGTGGCGAGCACGGGGTTTGAATACAGGCTGGGTTCGGGCGATAAGATTCGCCTGATCATTTTTGGTGAACCCGACCTGAGCGGTGAATTTACGATTTCGGGCGATGGCATGGTTTCGTTACCCCTGATCAAGGAGGTGCGTGCGGCGGGTCAGACGGCGACACAGTTGCAGGTGAACGTCGAGAACGCCTTCAAGGAAGGTTATCTCAAGGATCCGCGTGTCAGCATTGAGGTGCTCAGCTTCCGGCCGTTCTATATCCTTGGTGAAGTCAACAAGCCGGGTGAGTATCCCTATAGCAACGGCATTACGGTTGTGAACGCAGTGGCGCTGGCTTCGGGCTACACCTATCGTGCCAATCAAAAAAAGGTACTTATCCGCCATGCTGGCGCGACGGGGGAAGAAGAAGTGCCTCTGACCTCCACGACAATGGTTGCGCCGGGTGACACGGTCCGGATTGCCGAACGTTACTTTTAGGTATCACTTTAGGTGTAATCACTTTGCGCTGACAGCGGTTTAGGCTAATGGGCTTGAATTGATAACAGTATTATGATTTCGTTTTAGCAAGTGCGAAAAGAGATTCTTTTCGCCGTCGAGGGGACTCGAAGACAATGAATAAGATCTTCCTGGGACTTGGCGCCGCCGTTGGTCTGTCCGTGACCGCCGTGGCGATCGCCGCACCGGCAGGGCTTATGCCTGTGGCGATTGAAAAAACCTCTTCATCCTTAGCTGTGAAGCTGGTGGCTACAGCTAATCAGGCCGAAGAAGCGGCTTTCGTCGCTTTGGGTAATGATGCTGCTACCATTGCCAACGCTACGGGCAACCGTCCGGCAGTGGCTGGGGAGGATGCAACGCAATCTGGTCAGAGTGCGCATGCGACCGCGCGTGACGCCGCCGCCTCGGAAGACGTCATCGCTCTTATCGTCGTGGCCATTGAAAACGACATCAAGGCTCAGGTGGCCGCGGGCGTTCCGACGCTGAGCATTTCTACGGCCCTGACCCGCGCTTCCAACACGCCTAACCTCTCCAAGAACGTAGCGGCAGCTTTCGGTCGTGTGCAGCACGATTTGTCCGATCTGTTCGATCAGGGGGCGCCTGGCGCTGTTAACGGTCGCCGTGGCGCGAATCTCTTTGCGACGGCGAACGAGTCCGCTGTCGGCGGCCCGACCCGGCGGATTGTGTCAGATGGTTCGACAGGCGGCGGGTCAGATGGTGGCTCGGGCGGTGACGGTTCGACTGGCGGTGGGGCAGGTGGCGGCTCGGGTGGCGACGGTTCGACAGGCGGCGGATCTGATGGTGGTTCGACAGGAGGCGGGACAGATGGCGGCTCGGGCGGTGACGGCTCGACTGTGACGCCTCCGCCTACCGACACGTCAGGCGGTTCTGGCTATCGCCCAGGCTGATACGTTTTTCAGTATGCGGGGTTTGGGGCGGAATTATTTAAGCCAGATTGTCATTACGCTTTAAGTTTTTTCGCGCGTATCTTAATCTAGGCACCGTTCGGCGAAGCCAGCGCGTCACGCTTTTCAGGATGCGCTTTTATCACGTTTCACACGCAGAGCTATCTCTCGTGAGTTTATTTTAACATTGGCCCGCATTTTGCAGGGCTGGTTCCATCAAGTTTGTCAGTATGACGGGGATAATTATGAAATACGGCGCATCGTTGCTGGTTGTTTCCATCGCTTTGCTTGCCGCCCAAGGGGCTCAGGCGCAGCAATCCAATTTTTCGCGCGACCGTAATGTTGCGGTGGGCGACCGCGTACCGACAGAATACGAGCCGCTCGGTTTGCGCTGGGGGGCATTCGATGTGTCGCCATCCCTGGATGTGGATATGAACAGCAATGACAATATCTTCTATGACGCGGTGGATGAACAGTCGGACACCTATGTAACTCTGCATCCGGAGATACAGATCAGTTCAGACTGGGGGCGCCACCAGTTGACCGGCCGGCTCGCGGCCACGACGACATCCTATTCTAAATATGACAGCGAAAATACGTCGAGCTGGGAAGCGGCGGTGGCCGGGCGTCTTGATGTGCATGGCAACAGCAATATTTTTGGCGGAGTGAATTACAGCAAGAACTATGAGCCGCGCAACGATCCTTCCACGCCTCAGTTCAGTGTCGAGCCGATCCAGTATGATGCGCTGGTGACTAATGTCGGCTTTGTGGCCGAAGGCAACCGTCTGCGCTTTACCGGATCGCTCACCAACACGGACCTGGATTACAAGGACGGCGTAGACGCCAACGGCGATCCCGTGGTTCAGGATGCTCGCGACTATTCCCGCCTGGAATACAGGGCGCGTGCTGATTACGCCTTCAGCCCTGATACCGCGCTTTATGCTGTTTATGTTGGCAATACCCGCGACTATGACCAGAATACATCTAATCGTAACTCCAATGGCTATGATGCGGCAATTGGCGCAAGCTTCGACCTGACCAATCTTGTCCGGGGTGAGGCTCAGGTCGGTTATCAGAAGCAGGAATATGATAATCCGCTGTTCACCGATGTGGATGGCGTTTCGTTCTTTGCCAATGTTCAGTACTTCCCGACACAACTGATTACGGTTTCGCTCGATACATCGCGCAATATTCAGGAAACACCTTATGTCGGTGCTTCGGGCTATACGTCTACCGCGTCTTCGATCGGCGTGGATTATGAATTGCTCCGGACGTTAATTTTGAGTGCCTCCTACGGCTTTACCAAGGATGACTATAATGGTCTGGACCGTGAAGACGACCGTAACGAGTTCTTGCTCAGCAGCAGATACCTGGTCAACCGCCATATCTTTATTCGGGCCGTTTATACTTACAGCGATAACAAATCCAAGGGCTCGGCGGCAATTCCGGGCTATAAGGATAACGCGTTCAAGGTTTCTTTAGGCCTCCAGTATTAGGATACAGAACCTCGCAGTCTTGCGAGGTTTAATCTTATTCATCCACGACAAACTGGCATAATTTATGATCTCGGATAAACACGCTACCGAAGCTGATGTGTCGGACAGCCTGCTGCCGTCGCTCGACCTAACCGCAATTATTGCGGATTTTAGGCGCTTCAGCCGTTTTTTTGCGGTCATATTCGGGATTGTTTTCCTGCTGATCATTATGCCGGTGCTGATGCAGGTACCGACATATACGGCGACTGCCAGTGTCATGATGGACCCACGCACGATCAATACGACAGCGAACCAGGACGTTCTCTCGGGCTTGCCGCCCGATACAACGACCGTCGATACCGAAGTTGAAATTCTGAAATCCAATGCACTCGGTGATCGCGTCCTGCGGTCTCTCCAACTTGATCAGGATCCGGAATTTAACGGCTATATCAGAACCAAGACCAAGTTCTTCGGTCTCATCAAGTCGGCGCCGGATACCCGCCGGCTGACACCGCTGGAAACCCAGGCCCGCCACGAAGATGTGCTCAATGCGGTGCTTGGTGGCTTGAGCGTTGAGCGTTCGGGGGCCACCCGTATCATTACAATCTCTTATACCTCGACCTCGCCGGAAAAGTCGGCGAAGATCGCCAATGAGTGGGCGCGCCTTTATCTGTCGCAACAGTTGGAAACCAAGTTCCAGGCGACCAAGGAAGCCAATGATTGGCTGAATTCACGTCTTGGCGATCTGCGTACGCAGGTGGAAGCCGCGGAAACGGCGGTTCAACAATATAAGATTGCTCACAATTTGCTGGCCATCTCTTCCGACAATACGCTTGGCCAGCAACAGATATCCACGCTTGATCAGCAACTGGCCGGGGTTAAGGTTGATCGCGCTGAAAGTGAAGCGCGCCTGTCGGTCGCCAAACGCCAGTTAAGTACGGGTTCCAGTGGTGAGGATGTCGGCGAAGCTCTGAACTCGGACGTCATCAAAAATCTGCGCGCCCAGCGCACTTCAGTTAGCCAGCGACTCGCCGATCTGCAATCTCGCTATGGCAACAAGCATCCGGACATCATCAAATCGCAGGACCAGCTCAACGATATCGACTCCCAGATCCGCGCTGAAATTCAGCGTATCATGTCAAACCTCGAAGCCCAGGCTGAAGTCCAGCGTCAACGGACGGCATCGCTCGCCGGCAGCGTGGCGCAGGCCAAGGGGCAACTGGTCGGTAATAACCAGGCCATGGTCAAGCTCAACGAATTGCAACGCAATGCTGATGCTGTTTCGACCTTGTATCAGTCTTATCTCGATCGTTTCAAGCAGACCTCGTCACAGGAAGGGATTGATCGCTCCGACGCCCGGATCGTGTCGAACGCAGCCCTGCCAACAGGCCCCAGTGCGCCACGCATCCCCATATCCATGGCCCTGGCCTTTATCGGTGCGCTTGGTGCTGCCACCGCTTCGGTATTGGTCCGACGGGCGTTGGACAGTGGCCTGACAACGGCTACGGATGTCGAAACCATTTTGCGTCAGCCGCACCTGGGTAATATCGCTGATCTGGGCTCGACCCTGGCGCGCGGCCAGAAGGCGACACCGGCGCAGTATGTTGTTGATAAGCCTTTGTCGGTCTTTTCCGAGGGGTTCCGCATCATGCGCGCGGCCCTTATCTATTCGCGCATCGGCCACGAAGTCAAAGTCATTGCCGTGACCTCGTCTCTGCCGGGCGAAGGCAAGACCACCACCGCGGTCTGTCTGGCGCGTGTCATGGCTCTGTCCGGTCAATCCGTCGTGGTCGTCGATTGCGATTTGCGTCGCCGCTCGATCAACCAATACATCACCGGCCCGGTCGAAGGTGGCCTGCTGGAAGTTCTGGCCGGTAAGGCTGAGCTTGGCAACGTGCTGATCAAGGACGATCTGACGAATGTTCAGTATCTGCCTTTGGTCGAAAGCGCTTATACGCCGAAGGATGTCTTCGGCTCGGAAGCCATGGATAACCTGCTTGCCAGGCTGCGCGCCAGCTTCGATGTGGTGATCCTCGATACGGCGCCGGTTCTGGCTGTGGTCGATACCCGTATTCTGGCCCGAAAGGCAGACGTGGTAGCCATGCTGGTTCGCTGGCGCAAGACGCAGCGCAAGGCTGCCCAGGCGTCGCTTGAATTGCTTACCGAGACAGGCGCTCATGTCTGCGGCGTCGTTCTGACCCAGGTCAATGTCAAGGAACAGGCCAAGTACGGCTATGGCGACAGCGGCTATTACTACGATCAGTACAAAAAGTACTATCAGGAATAGCCACCTGATCCTTTGCGCTGATCAGCGCAGGGCTATGGGTGTTGCAAGGCAAAAAACTGATGAAAGTCGCTATCGTTCACTATTGGCTGGTCGGAATGAGAGGCGGCGAGAAGGTTCTCGAATGCCTGTGCGAACTCTATCCGGATGCTGATATCTTCACGCTGGTAGCGGACCGTGACAGGCTTTCTCCTACTATTCGGAAGCACAAAATCACCACCTCTTTTTTGCAAAAAATCGGTGGGCGGAGATTCTATCAGAAAATGCTGCCTCTGATGCCGCAAGCACTGGAATCCTTCGATCTGTCGGATTACGATCTGATCCTGTCAAGTGAGGCCGGCCCTGCCAAGGGTATTATTCCGCCGCCCGATTCCGTGCATATCTGCTACTGCCATTCGCCGATGCGCTATATCTGGGATTTATATCCGCAGTATTATCGCAAATCCGGCTGGCTGGCTCGGCTGGCCATGCGACTTACCTCAAGCTGGTTGCGGGCGTGGGATGTCACCACTTCGGCGCGGGTCGATCACTTCATTGCCAATTCGGCTTTCGTGGCCAGACGCATCGAGAAATTTTATCGGCGCGAAGCCACGGTCATCCATCCGCCGGTCGATGTGTCACGTTTCGAACTGTCCGGCAAACCGGAGGACTATTATCTCTGCGCGGGTCAGATTACGCCTTATAAGCGCATCGATATCGCTATCGAGGCCTGTAACCGTCTGAACAAACATCTGGTCGTCATCGGTTCGGGCGCGACAAAAGCGATGAAACGCCAGGCAGGGTCGACCATTACCTTCCTCGACAAAATCGACGACGAAACCATGGCGCGTTATTTCCGTAATTGCCGGGCATTACTTTTTCCCGGTGTGGAAGACTTCGGTATTGTGCCGCTTGAGGTCATGGCCAGTGGCCGACCTGTACTGGCTTATCGGCGGGGGGGAGCGGTTGAAACCGTCACTGAAGGCCGCACCGGCTTGTTCTTTGATGCACAGACGGCTGAAAGTCTGATGGAAGCCATTACGCGCTTTGAAGCACGACTGGATGGTTTCAATGCGGCGGATATCCGCAGACATGCCCAAGGCTGGAACCGTGAGATATTCAAGAGCAAGCTTCAGGAATTCATTGCGGCACGCCTGTTGCAGGAGCGCGTGGCATGAACTTGTCACCCGAATTAAAACATGACAGAAGAAAACCTTGGTTCCCGCGCCCGGACACCGTTATTTTCCACCTGAATCATAAAGGATTTTAGGGCAGATGGATTATATCCCGATAGCGATATTCTGGATACTGGCCCTGATCGGTCTGTTCGGCAAACGCTCGATCTTGATTTACCTTTTCTTCGCCACCATGCCTTTCGGTTCGTTTGCTGCGATACCACCTGCCTTGACGGCTGGGCTGACCTTGACGCCTACCCCGATCATCGCCGGTTTGCTGTTCGGACGAACTTTTCTGGACGGCAAGGCGGTCCGCTTTGCCATTGCGGCGTTGTGCGCGCCGCGCGGCCTGATGCTGCTCGCCCTTTTCTGGGTGGTGGCGATCTGTGTGACGCTGCTGATGCCGCGTGTCTTTGCGGGTTCCGTAATGGTCACCCCAATGAAGATGACATCCTTTTTTCATGCAGAGGCTTTAGTCCCTACCAAGCAGAATATTTCTCAGATCGCTTATCTGACCATTTCGGTTTTTACGGTCATTACCTTTGCCCGCTTGATGCTTGAACCGAAAAATCAGCAAATTGCGCTCAAGGGATTGTGTCTGGGGGGGGGCATCGCGGTACTGACCGGTATACTCGATATGCTTAGTCATCATATAGCGCCTCTGATGCCGCTGCTCGAAATTTTCCGGACCGCACGTTATGCTCTGATGACTGATGTCAAAGTGGCCGGCGGCGTGCAACGGGTTGTCGGCCTTATGCCTGAAGCTTCGGCATATGGTTCCTTGTGTGTCCAGTTGCTGATCCTGCTGTATTTTATGCGGCACGCCATTACGGATGACTATCTCCGCCGCAAGGTCGTGCCGGTTATCGGTGGTCTCCTGTTGATATTCACTTGGCTCTCAACTTCGTCCTCAGCCTATGTGGGGCTCGTTGCTTTCGGGGTTTTCGTATTGCTTGAATGGCTTTGGCGCGGCAAGACTGCCGGCAAGGGTACACGGAAGGGCAGGGAACTGGAACTCGAGTTCTGGGTCGCTTTTCTCGTGGCCGGTGCGCTTTTCACTGTCTATATCGTCAAGCCCCAATTGTTTGAGCCGGTCTTTAAGCTGTTCGATCAAATGGTTCTTAAAAAAGCGAACAGCTCTTCCTTTGAAGAAAGGTCGTACTGGAACGAGACTTCGTGGAATGCGCTTCTTAGCACATATGGTATCGGGGTCGGCATGGGCGGAACCCGTGCTTCAAACGAAATGATCGCCATTGTGAGCAATACAGGGTTTGTTGGTGCATTCCTGTATTACGGTTTCGCTCTGCAATCATTGCTGCGCCGGGCTTATCCCGGCGATGCGGTTAATGCTTCTTTGGTTTCCGGCCTGCGCTGGAGTTTCTTGCCTGGTATGACGAGTGGTTTCCTGGCGGGTACCTCGGCGGATTTTGGATCGAAAAACGCCTTCCTGTTCGGCACCCTTTTTGCGGCCGCCGCCCTGTCGTGGCATACTCGGCGCGTGTCCCAGTCACCTCCTGTTCAAGTTGAAGCGCCTCGGGAAGTATCGGTATCATGACTGAGGCAAATAGTCGGCCGCTTTACGAGCGCACGGCACGAGCAGGATTATGGACGGTTGGCGGCAAGCTGGTCGCCAAGGGGGTGGATTTCCTGTCCCTGCTGGTATTGGCCCGTTTTCTAGGGCCTGCCGAGTTTGGCCTTGTCGCCATGGCGATGACCGCGGTTTTCATCGTTGAAGCGGTGATGGACATGCCGCTCAGCATCGTTCTGCTCAATGTTGATGAGCCCACCGATATCATGTTCGATACGGCGTTTACGCTGGGACTGCTGCGCTCTCTGGCGATTTTCACCGTCCTCGCCGCTTTGTCATGGCCGTTGTCGATGCTTTATCATGAGCCCCGGTTAATCGCGCTGATGTGCGCCCTGTCGGCGGGACCGGCCTTCCGTGGACTGGGCAGTCCGCGCATGGTCCTCTTCGGCAAGCATTTCGACTTCAGCCGCGATTTCATTCTCGACGCGGCCGGCAAGGTGGCTTCACTGATCATTGCTTCGACCATAGCCATTGTCACGCACAGTTACTGGGCGATTGCGGCCGGCACTATCTCGACCAGCGTCGTCATGATGATTGGTTCCTACATTTTTGCGCCGCACCGGCCAAAATTCACCCTGTCGCACTGGCATATTTTCGCTCATATGGTGGGCTGGAACGCTGTCTCGCAAGTCGTGGTGGCGATCAACTGGCAAATCGATCGGCTTTTATTGCCCCGGTTCATCGATATCGCCACCTTCGGCCGTTTTTCTTCCGCCGACAATCTGGTGGCCATCCCCATCCAGGCTGTGGTGCAACCGGTGACCCGGCCTTTCATGTCGGCTTTTGCCGCCATGAGACAGTCCGACAATCTCGGCAGCGTTTATCTCAAAGCCAGTGCCGGCGTGACGATGATTGTTGCTCCGATTTTGCTGACTTTGGCGGTTCTCGCCCTGCCGATTATCAAGGTCATTTTGGGGGTGAATTGGCTGGCGACAGCGCCTATTATGCAATGGTTGGCCCTGATTGGCATCCTTACTTTACCCACTGTTGTGATGCCGGCACTGGCGCAAACCCTGAACCGGACCCACATGGTGACGGTGCGCGTGATCACCGAATTTCTGGTGAAGGTGCCGGCGGTGCTGATCGGCATTCTGGCCCTGGGCATGAACGGCGCCATAATGGGACGGGCCATCGCGGCGATCGCTATCCTGGTGGTGACCCTATTCATTGTTCGCAACCTGATTTCCCTGAGCATAACCGATCAGTGCAAGGCCTATGCGCGGCCGATTCTGGCTCTGATTCCGATGGCAGCTTTTTACTATGCCTGCGATATTTCTGTGTTGGTTGGGGATAATGTCCTTTATCTGATCCTTAACCTGATCTGGGTCGGTGCTGCAGGTGTGGCTATTTATGGAGGGCTGTGTCTGGCGATCTGGGCATTGGCCGGCCGTCCGGATGGTTGTGAACGGCTCGCGGTTAAGTTTGCGGGCCGGTTGCTTGGCAAATACCTCCCGCAAAGAATTTCCATATGACCGATATTCGCCCATCATCCCTGAAAATCGCCATAGGCATCGCCACAACGGGGCGGCCCGACGTATTGGCGGAAGCGATTGCTTTTCTGTCGCGCCAGACCCGCCGCGCCGATGCCTTGCTTATCTGTCCCGCCAGAGAGGGGGATGTGAACGAGAGCCGGTTGGTGGAATATGGCGCGCCCGTTTCCATTATCAGAGGGCCGATAGGATCGAGCATTCAAAGAAACGCGCTTATTGACGCCAGCGACGCCGATGTCATGGTCTTCTTCGATGATGATTTCCTGCCGGCGGACGATTTTCTTGCTGAGATGGAAGCACAGTTCATCGCGGACCCGGAACTGGCTGTCCTTACGGGGAATGTGCTGGTCGATGGCGCCCATGGCCCAGGTCTGACTTTCAGCGAAGGGGTAAATATTCTGGCTGAAGCGCAGGCACCCGAAAAGCCTTTCGCGGTTTATCCGGCTTATGGCGCCTATGGCTGCAATATGGCTGTGCGTATGAAATTGGCACAAGAGTATAATATCCGCTTTGATGAGAGCCTGCCATTGTATGGTTGGTGGGAGGATATTGATTTCTCGCGGCGTTTGTTACCCTATGGTCGCGTCATGCGTTCCTATGGATTACGCGGCGTACATCTTGGGTCAAAGAATGGTCGGACATCCGGCAAACGGCTAGGTTATAGTCAGGTCGCCAACATGGTTCACATGGCGCGCAAAGGCAGTATCACTGCCGGTGCGGCGTTCCGGCAGATAGTGCGGAATATGGTTGCCAACCATGTCAAGGCCATTAAGCCGGAACCTTGGATAGACCGGCTTGGGCGCGTAAAAGGCAACTGGAAGGCAATGGCAGATCTGGTCAGTGGTCGGCTTGATCCGAGACGCATCCTCGAATTTTAACTGTCATCGAGACTGACCGTGTGATCGACCTCATCGCTGTTGATCGGGCGATGCGAGATATAAATGATTGTGCGGCCCTGGAAAGCCTTGCGAATATTGGCCAGGACCAGGCGTTCGGTGTCGTCGTCCAGCGCGTTGGTAGCCTCATCGAGGATCAACACGTCGGGGTAGCCGATCAGCGCCCGCGCCAGTTCGATCCGTTGTCGCTGGCCGCCGGAAATATTCAATGCCTCGTCCCCCAGCCATTCATCATAGCCCCCCGGCAGAGTGTCGATAAATGCAGCAATGCCGGCGATCTCGGCGGCGCGCTTCATATGAGCATCGCTGAAATTTTCGCGCATCATCATGATATTTTCGCGCACTGTACCCTCGATCAGTTCGACATCCTGACCGGCGATAGCTGTGGCGCGTAACCAGTCACTGAGGCAGATGTCCTGTAGGCCGACGTCATCGACAAGGATCTCACCGCTGTCCGGCGACATCAGGCGTAACAACAGGTTGATCACCGTACTTTTGCCGGCGCCACTGGCGCCGCGTATGGCGGTTATCTGCCCGGCCGGGATGGCGAAACTCAGGTTTTCAATGCTTGGGTGTGGCATACCAGGATAGGTATAGCTGACATTACGAAACTCGATCGCTGTGTGGACGCGCTTGTGAGCCAGGTGTCCTGCCGACAGGTAGGTCTTGTCGTGGTGGTTGAGAAGGCCCTGAGTACGCCGGATCGGTGCATCCCATTCATGCAGACGCAGACGCAGACGGTCGAACTCCCGGACATGCGGCTGGAGCCGGTAGAGCAGGGCGGTCGCGGCCAGCACTGCCTGGAAAGGTACACCGAACCGGCCCGAAAGAACCAGCACAACAATCAACACAGCCAAAGTGACGGCCTCGCTGATGATGGTGACGCCGTGGCCGATATTGGCCGAGCGGGTCAGCAGCCGGGTGACATCGCTCGACAGCGTGGCGAAGCGGGCTTTGTTGGTGGCCTGTACGCCGAAAACACGGATCGCATGCATAGCCTGCAAGGTTGTCCAACTCATATTGGTCAGATTTTCGAGGGTCTCAGCCGTTTTTTTGCCGATCTGCGAAGAGGCTGGCGAGAATAACCTTAACACGCCGGTGTGCAGCAGACCGCCGAGTACGGCCACGGCGGCAAGTTTCCATGATAACGCCACGAGGGCGGCGCCGAAGATCAGTATAGCCGCCAGATGGACGCCGATAGCGGCGATGGCGTTAAAAGCCAGGCCGATCGTATAGGTGTCGGTCGCCAGGATGGTCAGCAATTCGCTGCGATCATGGCTTTTGATGTCGTTGAACGAAATGTCGAGTAACTGATTGTAGAGCTTCTGGCGGATGCCCTCGCTGATCCGGTTGCCGACCTGGGTCGACAAGGTGGCCTCGATCACCGACAGCAGCAGCTTGAGTGCGATGGTTCCAACCAGTACGGCGGCCAGGACGGGCAGCGACACCTCGGTGCTCAGAAGGTGCTTTAGCCAGCCCGGCGCCGACTGCATCACCAGCATGATATTGTCGTGGCCTGACATCTTGATGAAGACGAGGCTGACCAGGACCGTGATGCCAATCGTCTCGGCAAGCGCCGCCAGTACGCCCATGAGGACCATGAGCCAGATGATGCGGTGGAAGCCTTGGGTCAGGGACCATACATTCCGGACCACACGCAGACCCGACAGGGAGGCAGGGGGCTCTTCGGCAAAAGAATCGTGTTTCACGATGCCACCGCAGTGCTGGAAGCCGACGGTTGGGCCGTCGGAAAAGGTATGCCGACCAGATCGGGTTCGGCCATCACCGCCATCGCTTTTCCAGTCAGCCTGCGACCCAGGCGGGCAAACAGGCCGCGCTGCGAAAACAGACCTTCGCGCAGAGTCTGGAGTGGGAATTGACTGAACATCATCAGGCCTGTGCGCATAGCGAGGCCCATCCGGCGTTCACCAATGCAACGCAAGACGTACCACGCCATGAAGTCGAAGCGGGCGCGGGCGATGTCGCGGCGTAGGGCAGGTCTTCGGGTGGCAATCGGTGTAAGCACCAGCTGTTGTGACCGGATCATACGCAGGCCGTCGCTCGACATATTGTCGGGACTGACGCGATAACCGGTCAGGTAACCGGGCGTCAAGGCGTAATGGTGGTTTTCAGCAATGGCAAGGTAGAGCTTCAGATCTTCGCATCCTTGCGCCCCGGCGCCATGAAGGCCGCTATCATAACCACCGCAGGCCAGCACGACGTCGCGTTTCATAAGCGGCGTACTGCCATTGCCGATCAGGCCATTATTGAACATCCGATGGAAAACGTCGCCTTCGTCCGTATTGGGTTTCGCGTAATGCAGGATGCGACTGTCTGGATCGATCAGGGCGAACCAGTTATAGACGAGGGCGACACGGGGATCGGCGGTCTGCATCGTTGCCATCTGGCGCTCGATCTTTTCCGGATGCCACAGGTCGTCGGCATCGACCGGCGCAATCCATTCACCCTTCGCCTGCTCCAGGCCGCTATTGCGCGCCACCGCTACCCCGGCGTTGGCCTGACGGATCAGGCGGATGCGACCGTCGGCCGCCGCATGGTGAAGGGCGATGGCGGCGGTGCCGTCCGTTGAACCGTCATCGATGATCAGGACTTCGAGGTGGGAATAGGTCTGTCCGCGCACTGAATGCAGGGTTTCATCGAGCGTCCGGGCCGCATTATAGGCGGGGATGATGACCGTGACCAAAGAGGCCGTCATGATTTTATACCCAGCATGGTGGCGAACTGCGCGATTGTCATCCGACCGGAGACATGCAGACGGGGTAAGCGCAGCAGTCTGTCATCCAGGTTCGCGAAGCCATAATCGGTCGAAAATGCAGACTCATAGCCGCAAATGGCCAAGGTGGTTTCCACACGCGAGTCGTAAAGGCCGTGGGGCAGGGCTATTGATGTAACGGATTGGCCGGTATGTTGCTCTATGGCCAGCATGGATCTGGCCGCTTCATCGAGTAGGGCATCGGAAGAAAGCTGTGGCGCTGGCGTATGACTGGCAAGATGCGAGCCGAAACGTACGCCATTGCGGCTCAGGCGGCCAATATCCTCCCATCCCATCAGCGGCGCGGGCGGGCCGTATTGTGCATCCCAGTCCGAGGTCAGGCCCACTTTGTCCGTGACTACGAAGAGCTCGACGACGAAGTCATTGCGCTCGATGATTGGAAAGGCCGTATCGGCAAAATCCTGATAGGCGTCGTCGAAAGTGATCAAGACAGGCCGACCCGGCAAGGGGCGGCGCGTTCGTATATGTTCCGTAAGGGTGGCGGAAGTGATAGCGTAATAGCCATGACGGCGCAGCAGGTTCAACTGTGCGTCGAACTGGTCCGGCGGCACGCGCCAGTCTGCCAGCGCTTCAGGACCACGATCGGCAATGCGGTGATACATAAGAACGGGCACGGTCAGGGTTTGTTCCGCTGCCATGGCCCGGTCACGGCTCATGATCTGACCGTCCCTGATGAGATAGCGTGCGACATCGGCATCGAGCGGCCTGCCGTAATCGGCCTGAACTATACGTGGTTCGATCGCCCGGGAGGTCTTGCGAAAAACATGGATGGCATAGAGTTCGGTATCCAGTGTCTCTTCCAGAACCAGGCCCGGCGTGGCGGAGAATACCTCTCTGATTGTGGCGGCACCGAATGGACTGCCCCAGTCGAAGCCAGTACGATGCGGTTCATCGACGACCATATGCGCATGGGCGGTGATAAAGCGGCCGTCATCGCATAGCGCATCGGCGAATTTAGCCGCGATCGGCACCAGACGGTGGGCGTCACCGATATAATAGAGTACCTCGGAACACAGAATGAGATCGAGGTTGGCAGGCAACTGCTCTTCGATAAGGTTGAGAGGCGAAAATTCGATATTATCGAAAGCCTCGCACCGGTTTGCAGCGCGTTCGAGCGCGCGCGTCGAAATATCGACGGCATGGAGATGGCCGACCTTCGGCGCCAACATCTGCGTAAAGATTCCCTCGGCGCAGGCAATCTCGATGGCGCGCCCGACCGGTTCGCGGTCGACCAGTTCCAGCGTCTGCTCGTACTTCTGTGTTTCGTACGCGGAGAGATAGTTCCATGGCGAAGGCGTCGCGAACAGGTTTTCCCAATATTCGCAGCCCTCTGTGGACAGGTGGCTGCTTTGCGATCTGGCGGGGAAGTCATTCGTCAGCCCGGCAGGCGTTAAATCACCCCTCAAACCAGCGATGCGTGACCGGGCGATGTTAACGCCATCGGTACTATCGGCAAGGATCACAGGAGCAAGATTACGCTTGAAAATGGCCGCTAATCGAGATTTCAGCTTTTGCCTGCGTCCGGTTTCTCGAAAGCATATCCGTGCCAGGGTACGGCCGTCCTGTAATGCATCGATACTGACGCGCAGAGTGAAGGCGGCCAGGGCGAGCGGCTGACGTTTCAGCGTCTCCAACCGGAGACGTGGACGCTGTTCCAGGGCGGCAGCCAGTGATGCTTCGCGGTAATCGCCCCACATGGGTGCGATATCGACTGCTAACACCGTCTTTTCCGTCATCAGTGCGACAACGGCCGTATCTACGCCGTCGGGGCGGGGGACCGCCGGTGTCTGGTGGATGTCCACTGAAAAGGCGCAGATATGGTCAAGCGTCCAGGGAGCCGCTGGGGGAGCGAGTTGGACGACGCGCGCCACCAGTTCGGTCCATAGATGACGGGCCATGCCAGGCGTACCCGCCGCTTCGAAAGCGTTGAACAGGCGTTTGATCCTGGGGCGCCATTGGTACGTTTCCGGCAAGGATTTGATCATGTGAATGGTATTGCCGAATGACAGACCGTGAACGACGGCCTGGGCAATACTGCGCTCATGACCATGAACATTCGGCAGGGGCGAAATCATGGTGAGAATGGCCTCGCCGTCCAAATCCTGGGCCACTCGCCACCCGATGCACCAACTAATGTTCAGCGCGGCTGCAAGATTGAAACGCGCATTCCTTGTTTCGGCCAGTTCATCGGGATCATGCTTCGCCGTCAGTTGCCGCCCAGATTCGAGTACGTTGAGTGAATCCTGCGCTACGCGGTTCATATCGCCGGACAAGCTGCCTGCGCGGGTATTATAGACGCCCAGCCTGTCCGAGACGCGGATGAATTCGATACCGGTAAAGGCCAGCTTTTGCCAAAGTTCCCAGTCCTCGCTCGTTCTGCGTGTGGTATTGGAGCCGCCGACAGCCAGATAGTCGGCCTTTGCGAAGACAACGCAAAATACGGCCAATACACAATTGCGCGAGATTTCACGACGTGCATTGTTGCCGGAAAGGTCCGGTGGCAGGCCCGTATCGACCATTTCGTCGCCGACCAGCCTGGAAAAAGCGCAATGGGTAGCGACGCCGGTGGTGCGGCCCTTCAGGGGCGGCAGCATTTTCTCTACATAGCGCCTGTCGAGCCAGTCGTCGGCATCCAGCAGGCAGATATAGGCGGCATCGGCGGCATCCACACCAGTATTGCGCGCAGCGGATACGCCACCATTCGCGCGTGTCACTACCTTGATGCGAGAATCCTGCATCGCCAGATTTTGTGCGACTTCGTAAGTCGTGTCTGTCGATCCATCATCAACAATGACCGCTTGCCAATTTGGCCGGGTCTGGGCCTGAAGGCTGCGAAGGGTGACTTCAAGCGTATCCGCGGCGTTATAGGCGGGTATAATGAAGCTAATCGCCGGAATCGGCAGGGTCATAAATCAGGCTCGTACGGACGTATAGGGAAGACTGCGCTGGGGATGGGCTTTCTGGTGCCAGCTCCAGGACGAGCCAATGATATCTCTGAGAGACGAGTAACGTGGTACAAAGCCAAGCGTTTCATGTGCACTGGTCGCATTGGCAACCAGTATCGCCGGATCACCGGGCCGACGCGCACCGGTTGCCGAAGGCAGTTTTCGTCCGGTGACATCTTCTATCGCCGATAAAATCTGCCGAACGGAATAACCGGTGCCCTGACCGAGATTGTAGGCGCCGCCGACATGACCATCCGCCAGCAGCCGGGCGGCGGAAAGGTGGGCCTCCGCCAGATCACGCACGTGCACATAATCGCGGATCGCCGTACCGTCGGGTGTCGGGAAATCGCTGCCATAGATGACAAATTCATCGAGATGACCCAGAAGATACATCATGGCGCGCGGAATGATGTGCGTTTCATTTTCGCGGAATTCACCGATTTCACCATCGAAATCGGCGCCCACGGCGTTGAAGTAGCGCAAGGCGATCGAGCGAATACCGTAAGCCGAGCTATAGTCGCTGAGCATCTGCTCACAGATCAGCTTGCTGCGGCCATAGGGATTGATGGGGTTCTTGGCGCAGGTTTCGTTGATCGGAACGGTTTCCGGCTGCCCATAAATGGCGCAGGTCGATGAAAAGACAAGGGAGGGGCATTTCGCCGCGCGCATGGCCTCCAGCACCGACAAGGTGCCGGCAACATTATTGCTGTAATAGCTGGCCGGATCGGCAACAGAATCGGAAACGCTGGCCAGGGCAGCGAAATGCATGACGCAGCGGGCATCGTAATGTCTGATCGTGTCGGTCAGCCGTGCTGTATCGAGCAGGTCGCCCTTTACCAATGGGCCGTAGCGGACGGAGAATTCATTTCCGAGTGACAGATTGTCATAGGTAACCGGCTGGACTCCGGCGGCTGCGAGTGTCTTGCAAGCCTGGCTGCCAATATAACCTGCGCCGCCCAGAACAATAATGGAATCCATATAAAATCCGTTGTTTATGAACCGGTTAAGATTAGCCGGACGACCGGCAAGAATGACTAACGACGCATTACAATTCAGAAAGCCTTATGGAGCGATCCAGAAACTTTGTGGGAGAGTAGCGTTGAGGTGCCATCCTCCTCCGAAATCGTTAGTAAAATCCGGAGGGATGAACGATACCCTTCTTAATTTATTGATTATCTGACGATAATAAATAATCAGATAACCACATGATATTTTACACAGGTGATGGCGGAAAAAGCCTGATGCGGAATTAATATGGACTTTCTTTCCGGCAATGTGAAAATGAAGGCTATTGCGTGGCTTACTTCGATCGTTTTACGCCATCAATATACCCCTCGCAACGTCCAAGTGCTGATAGGGTGTAATACGCCGCACGGCGGAAATTCAACTGGCTGGCGAAAACAAAACTGCCAAGGAGTGGACGTAGCAGAATTTTGAACAGCATAAACGCCGAAAAGCTGTGCTTTCCGAACACGTAACCCATGCCGCGTCCATATGTTCGGGCACGGTTGAGCATACGTAAATCCGGATTGATGATATCATATTGCGGATGATAGCCGATCAGCGATGGATCGTAATAGACGCGACGCCCGGCTTCCAGTGCTTTAAGGGTCAGGTCCTGACCTTCGGCAGATTGCCAGGGTGTTGGCGCGCCCAAGCCGATGTTTTCATCAAAGCCGTCGAGAGTAGCCAGGGTTTCACGGCGGAAAAATAGTAGCCATTCGGTCTGCGTCATGAAGACCGCATCCTTGCGTACCCAGCGGGACGTCGTTGCAAAGCGGCCATTAATCGAGCGTGCTTTCTGGTCCGTTGGCCGGCCGCAGACAATATCGGCCTCATGTTCCGCGAATGTCCGAATGACATTATCAAGAAGCTGCGGCGGGTAGACGCAATCATCATCTGGAAAGCAGATAATATCGCCTGTCGCCAGTGTAATGCCGATATTCCGTCCCCGACTTAAGCCCCGCACGCCCGGCACCTTTTTATGTATTACCTCAAACGGCCACGCCTGGCTGTTGATAATGGGCGACAGGTCTATCTCATCATTTTCATCAACAATGATGACTTCAAGATCCTGGTTTTTACCCGGCGTCAGTGTTTCCAGAAAATTACGAACTTCATTCATACGCCCCAGAGTCGACATAACCAAAGATATACGTGTTCGGCCTGCTGGCGCCGAAACTGGGATTGGCAGGTTTTCCACATCGGCGATATTTCGCAACAACTGACGCGCCGCGTGTTGCCAGGTGAATTTGCCGGCCTGAACGCGGCCTCTGGCACGCAATTCCTCACGCAGTTCCTTATCAGTCGCTACACGCGCTATTTGCTGTGCCCATTCCGCCGGCGCGTGCGGGGCGGCAATGAGGGCAGCGTCGGCGCAGACCTCAGGCAGGGCGCCGCAGGGCGCGATGATCGCCGGACATCCGAGCAGCATCGCTTCCAGGGGGGGCAGGCCAAACCCTTCAGTCAGGGAAGGGCAGGCGAAGGCCGTGGCGCCGGCCATAAGGGCCACCATTTCACCATCGGAAATGCGACCGAGGAACAGAACATTGTCAGGCACATTGAAGCCGAGCGCTATGAAATCAGCTTTGTCGGCACCGCCGAACAGCGCCAGGGTCATGCCCTGCAATCGTGCATCCTGGAAGGCCGTCAGGAGGACGGCGATATTTTTGTGATGCTGGGTATTGGACAGAGAAAGAACATAGGAACGGCCGTCAAGGCCGTGTCGTGTAAGGGTGGCGTTATCGGCCGCGATACGCAGAACGTGGTCGCAGCCATTATGCACGACCGCAACCTTATCAGCCTTGACAATACCATAGCGGACCAATTCCGTTTTCGAGAAGTTCGAAACGGTGAGGATGCGCTTGTGGCGCCACCCCATAAAGGGCTGAACGGATTTATACCACAGGCGAAAGGCGAAAGAGTATGACGCAGGGGATGAATAGACCTGCGCATCATGGAACATGGTAATGGCGTTACGGCTGACCAGCGGGCCGAGGTTGCACAGGCTGATGCACAGACCGTCAGCCGTAAGACGCGGCAGATCAAGTTGCTCCCATGGAATCCATGTAAATAAACCGGCGCATATGCTGCGTATATGGGTCAGCTTCGGTTGGCGGCGCGCACCCTTTGGATAGATCAGCTTAAAGTCGAAGATGGAGGCCATGGCCGGTTCTGTCTTGAGCAGATGATCCATGGCGACGATCAGTTCTTCAGCTACGCGGTGTACGCCGGTGGGCGCCGCGGTTAGAAATTTGCCGTTGAAATATACCCGGTCAGGGGCCGACGCTTCAGCTTCGGCCTGAGCATCAAAAGAAAAATTATCTGCGTTCATCAGGCTTTTGGGATTAGAAAATGAAAATTGGCAGGCCGGGCATAGCGTCAGTTCAACCCTGTCGTCGACTAACAGCATATAGATGCTTTATATATCTTTATATCTTCAATTTGAAAATTGCCTCGCACTCAGGCATGGCCTCCTTTAAGATCGGTGGCAAGGGCTGTGAGGGAACGCATGGGGATGCATAAATATTCGGTCTGGTTATGGCCTGGGGTGATATCAGCAGTCGTCCTGATGGGCTTTGCCATACGTGGCTCCGACATGCCTGTGGCGGCGACGATGCTGGTTGCCTTATTCGCCGCCTTGACCGCTGCCTCCTTTCTGTTACCCGCCACTGAAAGTCCGCCTTTGAGTCAGCGCAAGACTATCAAATGGTTGCTGATGGCCTTGGCAATTTTTATCGTATGTGTCTCTCTTTCAGCAGCCTTTGCCATTTATGATCCTTCAGCGGCATGCCTTGAGGCTGTAAAACTGGGTGGCGTTGTCTGTGCTTTTGCGCTTGGTCTGCGATGTTCATTGACGGATGAGCGGGCAAAGAGACTATTTGAGGTTCTGCTATATACCGGCGGGGTATGGGCAGTAGCGTCCATATCCATGTTCATTCTTGATCCGGCAGGTATCTATGGGGTCCAGAAATTCGGCGCCGGACGCCTGACTGGCGCATTCAGTTCTCCCAACAGCGCCGGTACGCTTTTCGGTGCGGTGGGAATCATGGCGTTGGGACGTGTCATCAGTCGTGTCCTGGCCCGACGTGAACCGCAGATGCTGGAGCGCATAGATCCTGTGATGGCGGGGGTTTGCACGGCCTGCCTGGCTGCCCTGATGCTGACAGTCTCACGTGGCGCTATCTTTTCGACGATTGTTTGCGCAGCGGCGCTGTCTATCCTGTTACTACGCGATCACCTGCCCTTGCCCAGGCTGGCGGCGGTGGGGGTGGTTGCGGGGGCGGTGCTGGCCGCCATCTTCGCCACTCCTCTGGCGAGCGTCATGGGCCGTCTCGATGGCATTGATGGCGATGCGCTGGAACGGATTACCATCCTGAAAAGTCACTTCGGCTTCGCCATGCAGCAACCCTGGTTGGGTTCGGGACTGGGGTCATTCAATACGGTGAATACGCACATCGTCTCGGCACAGGACTACCCGGAACTGTCGGTTATACGGACCACCCATAATGTTTATCTTCAATGGTTTGAGGAAACGGGCGCCATCGGGTTGATGGGGCTGGCTTTGTTGAATCTGGCGATTCTGGTGCCGCTTGTTCTGGCTGCGCGGCGCCGTAGCCAGATGGGAGGGCGTATCTGGGCAATACTGGCGGGGTATCTGGTCTTCCTGTTGCACGGTTTTACCGATTACGCCTTTCAGGAACCCGCACTGGCATTGTTCGTTTCACTGCTGCTGGGATGCGGCTTTGCGATGGCGGGGAATACAGCGGCCTCCCGCGAAACCGTCGGCCGTGAGCGACCAGCCTGATCAGAATATTAATTGCAGGATCACATACCAGAAAGCGGCACAGACGACGGACGTGCCGACGAGCGTCCAGACGAAGGGAATCTTGGTGACAGGTACCGTAGCGCGGTTGTGTCTGACATTCCACGCTTGTTCGAGATCGGCCTGAAGGGCGAGAGCAGGGGAATGACGTGCCGTCATATCGGCATGCGCTGCCACTATGGCCACGGAGTCGACGTCCGCAGGTCGGGCGCCCTGCTCCATTTGTGCCAATTCTGGCCTTGCCTTCAAGCGTGGCATGGGGTTTTCCCTTTTAACGCGTTACAATAAGCGACAATCTGACATTTAATGCTTAAAGCTTGCTTTCACACCATGGTTAACGGGTGTTAAGATCTTTCATGTCCGACGCCTGAATATATGTGGGGCATTGCATCAAATGAAAGTAATGTTTGCCATCGATAATTATAAAATTGTAGTTAATATTGTCGATGTCCCATATTTACACAAAATTTGACTCTCGCATTTGAAATTTTAGCGCCTTTTTGTGTTTACTAATGGGATTTTGGTCCGATGATTGCCATGGTCAAGCTGGCATGGTTCCTGCACTTCCCATGTCTCAACCTGCGAAAGCGGAGTCCGGTTCTTTATTCAACAGTTCGTTTGTGGTATTAAAATACCTTTTTTGAGCTGTGGCAAAAAAGGCCAATTTGAGGCAAAAAATGCGCGAAGCCTATACACCATATCACTTGCGCCTTGACTCCGGGACCGTTACACAAGCTTAATTTCATGCGGATTATAAGTCGATTGGAAAACCTGATGTACTATGTAAGGGGGCAAAGCGTTCAGATTGACGGCAATGCCGATCTGACCTTGCAGTATGCGATCATTGAGAAATCGCGCCCATCCTTTCGTGTATTACAAAACTTGCGCAAGAGCTCTTCCGACACGCTGATCCGCACGCTCGATATTGTCATTAGTCTGTTCGCATTGATTTTTTTCGCGCCGGTACTGATTTCCGTAGGCTTGATGGTCAAGGCACAGGATGGCGGCTCATTCTTTTTTGGCCAGAGTCGTATTGGTTTGGGCGGGCGCAGTTTTATTTGTTACAAGTTTCGCAGTATGCTGGTGGATGCTCAGATCCGTCTCAAGAATTTACTGGCTACCGATGCTGTCGCGCGTGCTGAATGGGTAAGGGATCACAAGCTGAGAAATGACCCGCGGATCACCAGTTTCGGCCGCTTTATCCGCAAGACCAGCCTCGATGAATTTCCACAATTGTGGAATGTGCTGAAGGGAGAGATGAGCCTCGTTGGTCCCCGCCCGATCGTTCATGATGAGATATGCAAATATGGGCGTACCTTCGTACGTTATGCGTCCGTGCGCCCTGGCATTACCGGCCTGTGGCAGGTATCCGGTCGCAATAATGTCAGCTATTCCCGCCGCGTAGCTATGGACCGGCTTTATTGCCGCCGCCGCAGTCTGGGACTTTATCTTTATATCCTGATTGCCACCGTGCCTGTCATGGTGACGCAGCGGGGGTCCTACTAGCGCGTCCGCAAATATCCCCAAATAATGATGGTTCGAAATCACTGTCGCGTATAAAAGCACCTGTTTGCCGAAGTGAAAAATATGTGGGCGATGCGAAACCGATCTGTTACGACGCGGCATGACAATCACCCTTTATATAGATGCCGACGCCTGTCCGGTGAAGGACGAAACCTACAAGGTAGCTGCTCGCTATGGTCTGAAAACCTTAGTGGTATCAAATAGTTTTATCCAGATACCCCAGTCGTCGCTGGTCGCGCGCATGATCGTCGAGGCCGGGCCAGACGTTGCCGATGACTGGATCGCCGAGCAGGTCGTGGCCGGGGACGTCGTGATCACCAACGATATTCCTCTGGCGGCGCGCGTTCTGGCGAAGGACGGCCATGCCATTGCGCCGAACGGACGGGCCTTTACCCCCGATTCTATCGGTGCCGCGCTCGCCAGTCGCGCCCTGATGGAGCATATTCGTTCGACCGGCGATATTACCGGCGGGCCGCCGCCTTTTTCTGCGTCCAACCGTTCGCAGTTTCTACAGACCCTCGATCAGGTCATTACCCGTGAGAAACGGCGGATACGATAATCACACAATCGCGACGATTGTTGCGGATCGTACGGCCAATGTGATTGAGATTGATACAATCGACCTTGAAATATTCCGCATCGCACCATATTATACAGTTGTTCGGCGCTTTTTTAGCGCTGATGCCCTTCCTGGGCGTTTCCTCCCTGTAAACTGGCCGCGCCGTTGAGCGCGGCTTTTTTTTGCCCGAAACGTCAAATCGCCCAAATTTCAGACGGGCAGTGCTTGGGTATTCTTGACCTCTTCCAAAACGGCATAGGTACGTGTTTCGCGCACGCCCGGCATATCGACGAGGGTGGTGCCGAGAAAGTGGCGATAGGCGGCCATGTCCTTTACGCGCACCTTGATCAGATAGTCGAAGCCGCCGCCGACCATATGGCATTCCATGATCTCCGGTCGACGCATGACGGCGCGGGCAAATTCTTCGAACAGTCCGCTGGTGGTGCGGTCAAGCAGGATCTCGACAAAGATCATCAGGGCGCAGTCCAGCTTTTCCGGGTCGAGCACCGCCATGGTGCCGAGGATATAGCCGCCGGTTCGCAGGCGCTTCACGCGCTCGAAGCAGGCCGCTGGTGAGATATGGCACATCTCTGCAAGGGCCTGGTTGGTGATCCGGCCATCCGCCTGAAGGGCGCGCAGGATGCGCCGGTCCATCTCGTCAAGCATGATTGTTTCCTTTGGTATATTATCAATATTGCAAAATTATATTCGGCATTCATTTCTAAAATACCAAGCACATTCGGCTATTTCGGACATATACGATATATATGATCGCTCTCAAAGGCCGATGAAGTATGTCCCACGCGCTTGATGCCACCCGCTCACAAATGAACGCCCTGCTGAGGGCACCCGAACCCGATGTCCTGAAAGCCCTGCTGCCCACAGCGACCCTTGATTCCGCCACGCGTGGCCGGGTTGTCGATCAGGCGCGCCTGATCCTCAATGACCTGCGCGGGGCGCAATCTTCCGGCTGGATCAATCGTTTTCTCCAGGAATACCGCCTGAATACGCTGGAAGGGGTGGCGCTGCTGTCGCTGGCCGAGGCGTATCTGCGCGTACCGGATGCGGCGACGGCTGATCTGCTGATACGTGATAAGCTGGGCGATGCCGATTGGAAGGCCCATTCTGGCCAGTCCGAGTCGAAACTGGTCAATTCCGCCACCTTCGGCCTGGTCATGACGCGCGCTCTGGTCACGGATAATGACGGCATCCTGAAGGGGCTGCTGGCCCGCGCCGGCGAACCTTTCATTCGCGCCGGTGTTGCCGCCGCCATGCGCCTGATGGGTTCGGTTTTCGTCATGGGCCGCGATATCAATGAAGCGCTCGATCGCGCCGCCAAACCGGAGAATAAGGGGTTCACCGCCAGTTTCGACATGCTGGGTGAATCCGCCCGCACCATCGACGATGCCGCGCGCTATTTTGAATCCTATGAAAATGCCATCGCCGCCGTCGGCGCATCGAAGGTTCTGGGACATAATATCTCGGTCAAGCTGTCGGCCCTGCATCCGCGCTATGAAGTCGCCAATGCCGACCGGTGCGTGCCCGAACTGACTGAAATGATGCGCAAGCTGGCGCGTCAGGCGGCCAACTGCGGTATCGGCCTGACGGTGGACGCCGAGGAAACCGAGCGCCTGATGATGTCGCTCGACATCATCGAAAGCGTGGCGCGCGATCCCCAGCTTTCCGGCTGGGAAGGCTTCGGCATGGCCATCCAGGCCTATGGCAAGCGCTGTCGCCCGCTGGTGGGCTGGGCGCAGGCGCTCGGCGCCGCCACCGGTAACCGGCTGATGGTCCGGCTGGTTAAAGGCGCCTATTGGGATTCCGAGATCAAGAAGGCCCAGGTCGACGGCATGAGCGATTATCCGCTCTTCACCCGCAAGGCCGCGACAGATGTCTCTTATCTGGCCTGTGCGCGCGACATGTTCGATGCCTCGCATATCTATCCGGCCTTTGCGGGTCACAACGCCCTGACCGTCGCCACCCTGATCGATTGGGCCGGCGACCGCCGGGATTTCGAATTCCAGCGCCTGCACGGCATGGGGGAGGGACTGCACGAGCGCCTGGTGCGGGAAGAGGGCTTTGCCTGCCGTACCTATGCGCCAGTGGGTGGCCACCGCGAACTGCTGGCCTATCTTGTACGCCGCCTGCTCGAAAATGGTGCCAACAGCTCTTTCGTTCATCAACTCGCCGACGCCGCCATCACGGAGGACATGCTCTTGGCCGATCCCGCAACCCGTATCACCGCCGTTGAAGGCCGCCCGCACCCCGGCATTTCAAAGCCGGCCGCGCTCTTCGCAAGTCACGATTTTGGCCGTATCAATTCGGCAGGCGTCGATCTCAATGATGTCGAAACCCTGCAATCGGTTCTGGCCGTGGTGGCCGCTGCACATCCGGTCAACGCCACGGCGCTGGTGTCCGGTCAGCCGGTGACGGGCGAGGCGCGTCCGGTGATCAATCCCGCCGATGGCTCGATCGCCGGTACAGTCATCGAGGCGGTGCCTTACGATGTCCGCCGGGCGATTTCGGCCGCCGCGGCTGCCGCACCGGCCTGGAATGCGCGTCCGATCGAGGATCGCGCCGCCTGTCTGGAACGTCTGGCCGATCTGCTGGAAGAGAACCGTCCGGAGTTGTTGCGTCTCGCGGTCCGCGAAGCCGGCAAGACGATGGGGGATGCGGTAGGCGAAGTGCGCGAAGCCGTCGATTTCTGTCGCTATTATGCCGTTCAGGCGCGCGCGGGTCTTGCGCCGGAAATTCTGCCGGGACCGACAGGCGAGCGTAATGAACTGCGTCTGGTCGGACGCGGTGTCTTTGCCTGTATCTCGCCGTGGAACTTCCCGCTGGCCATCTTCCTTGGCCAGATCACCGCTGCGCTGGTCACAGGCAATGCGGTCGTCGCCAAGCCGGCGCCGCAAACGCCGCTGATCGCTTTCCGCGCCATCGAACTGGCCTACAAGGCCGGTATTCCGCGCGAAGTCCTGCACTTCCTGCCGGGTGGCGTGGAGGTCGGTGACGCCATCATTTCGCATACCGGGATCAATGGCGTGGCCTTTACCGGTTCCATGCCGACGGCGCGTACTATCGCCCGCAACCTGCTGAAAGACGACAACCGTCCGATCGTACCGCTGATCGCCGAAACCGGCGGGCTTAATGCCATGATCGTCGATTCCTCGGCCCTGCCGGAACAGGTGGTGGCGGATGTCATCACGTCGGCCTTCCGTAGCGCCGGCCAGCGCTGTTCGGCCCTGCGCCTGCTGATCGTGCAGGAAGATATCGCCGATAATCTGATCAGGATGCTGACCGGCGCGATGGATACGCTGGTGATCGGCGATCCGGCGGATATCCGCACCGATGTCGGCCCGGTGATCGACGCGGCGGCGCAAGCGAAGCTCGAAACCTATCGCCAGTCGGTGAAGGATAAGTGGATTCATGCGCTGGAAAAACCGGCCCTGGCCGGCACTTTCGTGCCGCCGACCCTGGTCCGCCTCGAAAAAGTCGAGGACCTGAAAACCGAATGGTTCGGGCCGCTCCTGCACGTTGTGACGTGGAAAGCCGGTGAACTGGAAAGCCTGGTTGGCCGCATCAATGCGCAGGGCTATGGCCTGACCATGGGCGTCCACAGCCGCATCAAGGCGACGGCGGATGCGGTCAGCAACTTGGCCCGCGTCGGTAATCTTTACGTCAATCGCTCGATGATCGGCGCGGTGGTCGGTTCACAACCCTTTGGTGGGGAAGGTCTATCCGGTACCGGACCCAAAGCCGGCGGCCCGCATTTCCTGATGCGCTTTGTCAGTGAGCGGACGATCTCGACGGATACCACCTCGGCAGGTGGTAACGCGACACTTCTCTCCCTGGCGGAAACCGACCTGTAAACCCCATAGTCTTCATGTTATGAGTCTGGAAACAGAACATACAGGAGGGACTAATGTGGAACCGGCGGCAGTTATTAAACAGTGGTCTGGCGGCGGCAGGCGCGTTCGGGTTTGTGCCCATTGCCTGCGCGCAAGGCGTTTCACGCTCCACGGTGACAACCGGTCCTGATGTCGAAATTGCAATCGCCGACGGCCGGTTAAAAGGCGGTCACAATCGTGGTGCCCTGGCCTTCAAGGGCATTCCCTATGCCGGTTCGGTGACGGGCACGGCGCGTTTCCGCGAAGCGCCGCCGGTTGTGCCGTGGGCAGGCGTCCGCGACGCCACGCATCTGGGTGCGCCCTCCCTGCAAAAGGTGAAATCGACCTATGGTGAGCAGGAACCGGCCTATGCCGAGGATTGCCTGGTGCTCAATGTCTGGACGCCGGCGGTGAATGACGGCAAGAAGCGTCCGGTCATGTTCTATTGCCATGGCGGCGGTTTTGCCAGCGGTTCGGCCGGATCGACGGCGCAGGACGGCGCGCGGCTGGCGGCGACCTACGACGTAGTGGTGGTGGCTACCAATCACCGGCTGGGCCTTTTGGGGTATCTCTATCTCGGTGAGTTGGGCGGGCCTGAATGGGCCACTTCCGGTAATCAGGGTATGCTCGATATCGTGGCGGGCCTGCGCTGGGTGAAGGCCAATATCGCAGCTTTCGGTGGCGATCCGGGCAACGTCATAATCTTCGGCGAATCCGGCGGCGGCTTCAAGGTGGGCACGCTTCTGGCCATGCCAGCCGCCAAGGGCCTGTTTCACAAGGCCAGCGTCCAGAGCGGCGCGGCCCTGCGGCGGATGCCAAAGGAGATGGCGACCGAAACGGCGCGCCGGGTGCTGAAAGGCCTCGGTATCTCGCCGAATGACCTGCACAAGCTGGCTGACGTGCCCGCGGAACAGATTCTCGCCATCCAGCTGGCGGGTGAACAAGGGCAGGGGGCGATGACAATGCCTTCGGATGGCTCACTGGCGTTGTCGCGTTCCGGCCTGTTGCATACGGCGGGATATCCGGTCGCGGGTGGTTATGGGCCGGTGGTCGATGGCACAATCCTGCCGCATGACCCGTTCGATCCGGTCGCTTCGCCCCTGATGGCCGATATCCCGCTGATCGTCGGCCATAATCGCGACGAGGCGACCTTCTTTAATATGGGCCGGCCGGAGACCTTCACGCTCAATGAGGACGGCCTGAAGGCGCGATTGGCGGCGGAATTCGCCAGTGACGGTGACAAGCTTTTGGCGGTTTACCGCGCGACCTACCCGAAGGCGACCCCGAGCGAACTCTATATCGCTATTGCTTCGGCGCGCTGGTTCGGCGCGGAATCGGCGACAGCGGCGGATCGCAAATCAGCGCAGCCGGCGCCGGTTTATCAGTATCGATATGATTACGAGTCGAACTTTCCGATACCGGGGACGAACACGACTCTCAAGGCCGGACATGCCACCGAAATCGCCTCGATGTTCTTCAATACCGATCAGCCGGGCCTGGAGGGAACCGACGCTGGCGTCGTGGAAGCGTCAAAGCATATGAGCGCTTTCTGGACGAGCTTCGCCCGCGATGGCAAACCGTCCGCACCCGGTCAGCCGGACTGGCCGCGCTATAACACGGTCGACCGACCGGTCATGCTGATCAATACGGTCTGCCGCGTTGAAAACGATCCGGAAGGTGCGGCACGGAAAGTCTGGCAGGAAGAGGTCGCGGATTGAGTAAATATATCCTCGCCCTCGATCAGGGAACGACCTCCAGCCGCGCCATTATTGTCGATGACGGCGGCAATATCGTAAAGATTGCCCGGAAGGAATTTCGCCAGATATTTCCACAAGGGGGCTGGGTCGAGCATGACGCACGCGATATCTGGAGCACACAGATGGGTGTGGCGCAGGAGGCCCTGACGGCGGCAGGACTACGCGCCGGTGATATCGCCGCCATTGGCATTACCAACCAGCGCGAAACGACGGTCATCTGGGACCGTGCCACCGGCCAGCCAATCCATAACGCCATCGTGTGGCAGGACCGGCGGACGGCGGGCATCTGCGATCAGCTGATCGCCGCGGGTCATGAGCCGCTGTTCGAGCAGAAGACCGGCTTGCGGCTCGATGCCTATTTCAGCGGTACCAAGATCAGGTGGCTGCTGGATAATGTGCCGAAAGCGCGGGCGCGGGCAATGCGCGGTGAACTGGCCTTCGGCACCATCGATAGCTGGCTGGTGTGGAACCTGAGCGGCGGCGCGCTACATATCACTGACGTCAGCAATGCCAGCCGAACCCTGCTGTACAATATCCATACCGGGGCCTGGGATGATGAATTGCTTGAATTGCTGGATATTCCGCGTGAACTGCTGCCGGAGGTCCGCTCGAACAGCGAGGTCTATGGCGAAACGGCGCAGGGGCTGTTTGGTGCGCGTATCCCGATCGCCGGCATGGCGGGCGATCAGCAGGCGGCCACCTTCGGACAGGTCTGCCTGGAGCGCGGCATGGCAAAGAATACCTATGGCACCGGCTGTTTCATGCTGATGAATACGGCGGGGGAAGCGGTGCCCAGTCATAACAAACTGCTGACCACCCTGGCCTGGCAACTGGACGGGCGTCGGACCTATGCGCTGGAAGGTTCGGTTTTTGTGGCGGGCGCGGTGGTGCAGTGGCTGCGTGACGGGCTGGGGATTATTCGGTCGAGCGGCGAAATCGAGGCTCTGGCGGCTTCGGTGCCGGACAGTGGCGGGGTCTGTCTGGTGCCGGCCTTCGTCGGTCTGGGTGCGCCGCATTGGGACAGCTACGCGCGCGGCACGATCATCGGCCTGACGCGCGGCTCGACCAGGGCGCACATCGCCCGTGCGGCGCTGGAAGCCATCGCCTTTCAGTCGGCCGAGGTGCTTGACGCCATGCAGCGCGATTCCGGCGTAGCCTTGAGCGAACTGCGGGTCGATGGCGGGGCGAGCCACAATAATCTGCTGATGCAGTTTCAGGCGGATATTCTCGGCGTACCGGTTGTGCGGCCGAAGATCACCGAAACGACGGCTCTGGGCGCGGCCTATCTGGCCGGGCTGGCGGTGGGCTACTGGCGATCGGTCGATGAGTTGCGAGCGCAATGGCAGGTCGATCGTGTTTTCGAGCCGGCGATGAGCACGGATGAACGCGCCGCAAAGATGGCGAGATGGCAGAAGGCGGTCGGCCGTGCCGGGCACTGGGAGGCGCAGGATTGAGCGATCCACGTCCCGCACAGGTGGCGAAAGCGACCGCTGATATTCTTTGGGATATCATTGTCATCGGTGGTGGTGCCTCGGGCCTCGGCACAGCTTTGGAAGCGGCGTCACGCGGCTATAAGACCCTGCTTCTGGAAGCCCATGACTATGCCAAGGGCACCAGCAGCCGCTCGACCAAACTGGTCCACGGCGGTGTGCGTTATCTGGCCCAGGGACACCTCCATCTGGTGCAAGAATCCCTGCACGAGCGCGGCCTGCTGAAACGAAACGCGCCGCATCTGGTGCATGATCTTGGTTTTTTGATCGCGACCTATCAATTCTGGCGCTGGCCGTTTTATGGCATAGGTCTGAAGCTTTACGACCTGCTGGCGGGCAAATTAAATCTGCGCCGCAGTCGTTCCTTGGGACATAAGGCGGCGCTGGCGCATATTCCCACGCTGAAAAAGGCGCAACTCAAGGGCGGCATTCTCTATTTCGATGGCCAGTTCGACGACAGCCGGCTGGCGATTACGCTTTTGCGCACGCTGGAGGATCAGGGCGGGGTGGCGCTCAATGCGGCGCCGGTCACTGGCTTTCTGGCGCATCATGGCCAGATAACGGGCGTCCGGTTCAGGGACAGTGAAACCGGCGCGTCCTATGAAGCGCGCGGTCGCGCCGTGATCAACGCCACGGGTATATTTGCCGATGCCATCCGGCGAATGGATGATCCTGATGTCGGGCCGATGCTGACGCCGAGCCAGGGCGTCCATATCGTGGTCGATCGTCGGTTCCTGCCGGGGGATACGGCGTTGATGGTGCCGAAAACCAACGATGGCCGGGTTCTGTTCGCTGTGCCGTGGCACGGCCGGACTCTCATTGGCACCACGGATACGCCGGTGCCGGAAATCAGCCTGGAACCGCGCGCGCTGGACGCCGAGATCGACTTTATCCTGAAAACGGCCGGCGATTATCTCGATCCGGCGCCGCAACGGAGTGACATTCTGAGCGTATTCGCCGGCCTGCGGCCGCTGGTGAAGGCGGAGACAACCGATACAAAAACTCTGTCACGCGAACACACGCTGGTAATATCAGATAGCGGGCTGATCACCCTGACCGGCGGCAAGTGGACGACCTATCGCCGCATGGGCGAGGATACGATTGATCTGGCGGTCGCCGAAGCCAGACTAACACCATGGGCCAGCGTGACCGCCGATCTGCATCTGCATGGCTGGTCTGAGAGTGACGGCGTTTATGGCAGCGATATAGCTGCGGTCGAGGCCTTGCCGGGGAGCGCTATCCGGCTCCATCCGGATCTGCCCTATACCGAAGCCGAAGTCCGCTGGGCCGTACGGTTCGAGCAGGCACGAACCGTTGAGGATATACTGGCCCGCCGGCTGCGGGCCTTGTTGCTGGATGCGGCCGTGAGCGTGATCATCGCGCCGCGTGTCGCCGAAATCATGGTGGAGGAGCTTGAGCGCGATGCGGCCTGGCGAACGGCACAGGTTGAGGCCTATGCCGTTCTGGCCAAAGGTTACAGGGTTTAGGCCGCCAGCATGTTGCCGACACCGATGATCACGGTCGAGATCACCAGGGTGCCGATGCCGAGCCAGACCATGAACTGCGTCTTGTTGGCCGTGCCTTTCCATTCCTTGAGCGCGAAACCCCACAGGGTCGAGAACAGGATGATCGAGGCCATGTGCAGGGTCCACGACGAGAAGCCGTATTTGCCCATCTGGCTTTCGCCCATGGTGTAGAAGAAGAACTGGAAGTACCACAGCGTACCGCCCAGCGCCGCCAGCAGGTAGTTGGCCAGCAACGGCGTCTTGGTATCGGAGACGGCAGCCGTCTTGCCGGTCCATTCGCCGGCCGATTTGTTCTTGAGGATCAGGTACAGGCACCAGATGAAGTTGGTGGTGAAGCCACCGGCCAACACCACGCACAGCACGGGCAGGCCGACCCACAGCGGACCGGTGCCGGCAGCGGCAGTCGCTTCACGGATTGGGCCGCCGGCGTCAAGACCAAAGGCAAAGAAGGACGACATGACGCCGGAGAACAGGGCGATGAAAATACCCTTTTTCAGGTTGAATTCGCCCCTGTCCGGTGTGTTGGCGTCGCCCGACACATTGGCCAGTTGCTTTTCCTTGGCGCCGCCCGCCATGGCGACGATGATAATGCCGATGACGACGACCGCGATGCCGATGAAGGTGATTTGGCCGCTGGAGGAGGAAGCCAGGGTGCCGATGGTGCCGCGGAAGATCGGCGGTCCCATGGTGCCGATCACCGTTGTCAGGCCGAGTGCCACGGCCATGCCGAGCGACAGGCCGAGATAGCGCATGGTCAGGCCGAATGTAAGCCCGCCAAGGCCCCAGCCGGCACCGCACAGATAGCAGATCAGCAGGGTATGCGACGGAACGGAGGCCAGTACGCCCAGCAGATCCTTGCTGCCGATAAAGGCGCCGATCCACGGCGCCAGCACCCACGAGAAGATGCCGCCGGTCAGCCAGAAGATTTCCCACGACCAGAGTTTGATGCGCTTGTAAGGTACGTAGAAGCTGGCGGAGGACAGGCCCCCCAACCAGTGAAAAAAGACGCCTAGAAGAGGATTGGGGTTCATCTGCGTTTCCTGAATGGGGTTGTTATTATATTTTATAGATGCGCTCGGCTGTCCCGGCGAACAGGGCATCCCGTTCGTCGGCGCTGAAGTCTTTGGTTATGTCGTCATAGGCATCGAGCGCCTTGCCGTAACTGTTAAACAGTTTGTCGGTCGGGAAATCGCTGGCGAAGGCGCAAGCGCCGGGTCCGAAAGTCTCAATAGTTTGCAGCACCAGCGGACGCACGGATTCCATGGTCCATTGCCGATCGACAAAGCCCATGCCGGAAATCTTGACCGCCGCATGGGGGAGACTGGCCAGGGCCGTCAGGCCCTCACACCATTCGGTCAGGTCCGCGTCCACCGGCATGCCCATATGATTGAGGATGACCGGAATGTCAGGATGTTTCGCGGCCAGCGCCGCCGCCTGTTTCATCTGGCCGGGATAGATCTGGAGATCGAAGGACAGATTGTATTTGGCCAGCAGGGCATAGCCGTGCGTAAAGGCCTCATCATCGAGCAGGTTGGCTGGCGTATAGGTTCGCTTCGGATCGGCATGCCAGTTGATGATGTGGCGAATGCCGCGAACATTCCGGCTTTCCACATGAGCGGCCAGAAGCTGTTCGACATCGGGGTCGTTGAGCGCGGCGAAGGCGATGATTGCATCCGGGCGCCCGCCATTATCGGCCAAAGATTGCAGCCAGCGCGTCTCCGCCAGCGCGTCATCTCCATGAGCGCCGGCGTCGATATGGACGATCTTCTCGACCGGATAACCGGCAGCATCACTAAAATAATCGCTCAGAACATAATCAGTCGCGATGGCTTCGACGCTGCCGTTTGGGCCATCATCGGCAAAAGGCGGGGTCAGCCACGGATAGCGAAGCTGCTCCAGTTGCCAGAGGTGGACATGGGCGTCCACAAATCGCTTTATGGCCATGTCCCTTCTCCCTTAGTAGGTTGTGCGTCCACCAGACGTATCGAAGACCGAGGCGGTGGTAAAGGAGCATTCCTCAGAGGCCATGAAGGTGATCATGGTGGCGCTTTCATCGACTTCGCCAAGGCGGCCCATCGGGATCTTGCCGCGCATATATTCGACCTGCGAGGGTGGAAGCTGGGCGAGGATGGGCGACTCAAACGTGGCGGGCGTCAGGGCGTTGACGATCACGCCCCTGGTGGCCAGTTCCTTGCCGAGCGACTTGGTCAGGCCGATCACGCCGGCTTTCGACGCCGAATAGGCCGAGGCGTTCGGGTTGCCTTCCTTGCCGGCCACCGAGGCGACGTTGACGATACGGCCGTAGCCGTTTTCAAGCATGAAAGGGATGACCTCGCGGCAGCAATAGAACAGGCCGTTGAGATTGATATCCATGACCTTCAGCCAGCTCTCGACCGGGAATTCCCAGACCGGCACGGTGGCGCCGGTGATACCGGCCGAATTAATCAGGATATCGATCTTGCCGAGCGCTTCCTTGCTGCCCTTCGCAGCGGCGGAGACGGCGGCGAGATCGGAAACGTCCAGCGCGAAGGTAGCGATGGCACCGGTGTCAATTTTGGCGGCTTCGAGCGCCTCGGCGTTGAGGTCCCACAGGACGACCTGGCCGCCTTCGGCGACGATGCGGGCGGCGGTAGCCTTGCCGAGACCCGAAGCGGCTCCGGTGACGATGGCCGTGCGGCCCTTGAAACGATCTGCGTACATATTACTCAATAATCTCCAGGCCTTCGAGGCTGAACGGGATGACGGTCTGCTTTTGCTCACCAAGCTTCGAGACGCCCAGATGCATGGTGTCGCCATGTTGCAGGTAGATCGGATCGGGCTTCTTGCCTTCGCCGACGCCGGGAGGCGTTCCGGTGATAACCAGATCGCCCGGCTGGAGCGTTACGAAGCGGCTGATATAGGCCAGGGCTTCGGCGACCGGGAAGATCATGGTTTTCGTGTTGCCGGTCTGCATGCGCTGGCCGTTGACATCGAGGTACATGTCGAGGTTTTGCGGATCACCCAGTTCATCGGCGGTTACCAGCCACGGACCGGTCGGGCAGAAGGTATCGCAACCCTTGCCCTTGACCCATTGCGAACCGCGCTCCTTCTGGAACTGACGCTCGGAGACATCATTGACCAGCACATAGCCGGCCACGTGGTCGAGAGCGTCCTTGACGTCGACATAACGGCAGGTCTTGCCGATGATGAAGCCGAGTTCGACTTCCCAGTCCATCTTGGTCGAATCGAGCGGCTTCATGACATCGTCATTGGCGCCGCACAGCGACGAGGTCGCCTTGGTGAAATAGATCGGTTCCGGCGGCACCGGCAGGTTCGATTCGGCGGCATGGTCGGCATAGTTGAGGCCAACGGCGATGATCTTGCCGATATTGGCGACCGGCACGCCATAGCGTGGCTGGCCTTCGACGACCGGCAGGGCGTTCAGGTCTTGCGCCTTCAGCTTGGCCAGCTGCGACAGGCGCACCTCGTTGGCGGTAATGTCACCGACGAGGGAAGAGAGATCGCGGATGCGGCCGTCGGCATCGACGACACCGGGCTTTTCCTGGCCTTTTGGACCATAGCGGCAGAGTTTCATTTCAGTAGTCCTTAGTGCGTATAGGGGCGGAATAGCTTGACGTCGGGGTTCAGTTCGACCCCGAAACCCGGCTTGTCCAGTTTGTTGACATTGAGGCGGCCATTTTCCGGCACCGGCTCACCCAGCAATTGCGGGTGGAACATCGGCGCGACGTGATCGGCCTTGGGGGCCATCATCAGGAATTCAGCAAACGGCGAATTGTGCCGCGTAATGACGAAGTGGTACGAATAGACCGAAGAGCCGTGCGGCACGACCATGATGCCGCGTGAATCCGCCATGGCGGAGATTTTCAGCAGTTCGGTGACGCCGCCGCACCAGCCGACATCCGGCTGGATCAGGTCGCAGCAATCCATTTCCATCAGCATGCGGAAGCCCCAGCGGGTGGCTTCGTGCTCGCCGGTGGTAACCAGCATCCCTGGTGGAACATTCTTCTTCAGTTGCTGATAACCCCAGTAATCGTCGGGCGAAATCGCTTCCTCGATCCATTTCAGGCCGTGCGGAGCGCAGGCGTGAGCGAGCTTGGTGGCGTAGTTGACGTCGAGCGCCATCCAGCAATCGTACATCAGCCAGAAGTCATCGCCGCACTTGGCGCGCATATCGGCCAGCATCTCGACATTCTTCTTGAGGCCTTCATCGCCCTCGATCGGACCGTGGAGCAGGGGCATCTTGCCGCCGATGAAGCCCATCTGCTTCGCCAGATCGGGGCGTGCGCCGGTGGCATAAAACTGGAGTTCGTTACGCACGGCACCGCCGAGCATATGATAGACCGGTTCCCCGCGCAGGCGCCCCATCAGATCCCACAGCGCCAGGTCGACGCCGGAAATGGCGTTCACGACAAGACCCTTGCGGCCATAGTATTGCGAGGCGAAATACATCTGGTCCCAGATGGTTTCGTAGTCGAACGGGTCGCGGCCTTCAAGGAAGCGGGCGAAATGCTTCTCGACCATATAGGCCGCCGGTTCCCCGCCGGTGGTCACCGCGAAACCAGTGGTGCCGTCCTCGCATTCGATCTCAACCACCAGCGTACCCAGCACATTGATGCCGAACGACTTGCGGCTCTGACGATATTCCGGGTAACGGCCCATCGATGTGGCGATGTGATTGTCGATCCAGTGGCCTTCGCCCTGATCGTGATAATCGGCGCCACCGCCGCCTTCGCCGCCCTTGATAACGCTGGCACGAACCTGTTTGATTTTGGAATATTTCGGCATTAGTCTCACCATTTGGGACGATTGATCGAGTCCCGCTGTCCCTGCATCGATTTTGGGCTGAATGGCTTGAATTCATCCCACACTTTAGATATGAGCATTAAATAATGAAACAAACTGCGTCAATGGATAATTTGCCGGAAAACGAGTCGGTGGTGAGCAAGTCGCTGGCCGGGGCGCAGACGCTGGTGCGTGGTCTCGATGTCATGATGGCGGTCGCTGGCAATGCGCGCAGCCTGCCGCAGCTTTCCGAGGTGCTGGGCCTGACGCGCTCGACCACGCACCGGCTGGCGACGACTCTCGTCGAACAGCGCTTCCTCAACTTTACGCCACGCGTCGGCTATTCGCTGGGGCCGAAACTGCTTGAACTCGGCCATCTCGCCTCGCGTCAGATGAACCTGCCCCGCATCGCCCACGATCACCTGCTGGCTCTATCGCTTGATACCGGTGATACGGTCCACCTCGGCATCCTCGATGGCGAACGCGCCCTCTATCTCGACAAGGTGCAGGGCAGCCGGCGAATCGAAATCAGTTCGCGTATCGGCGAGCGCCAGCCTCTGCGGTCCACCGGCATCGGCAAGGCCCTGCTGCTTGACGCCACCGAAGACGAAATGGCGGCGGTCTATATGCGTGAAGGCCGCGAATGGCCGGGCTACCGCGTCGATTTCGAGACCTGGATGAACCGGATGCGCGACTATGCCGGCCAAGGCTATGCCTATGATCTCGAAGAAAACGAGGACCGTATCCGCTGCGTGGCTGCGCCGATCCGCGACGCCGGCAACAAGATCATCGGCTCGATCAGCGTGTCTTCCGCCGCGCAATATATGGATGACGCCCGTATGACCGCGCTTACTGAACAGGTGCTCGCCACCGTCCACGCCATTTCCGCCGAATTCGGCTGGAGCGAAAACAACCTCAAAACATAAGGTAAGAAAATGCTTCTACAGGGACAACGGATTCTGATCACGGGCGCGTCGCGCGGCATCGGCCGGGGCACGGCCATCGAGTGCGCGAAGCATGGCGCCGATATCGCCATCAATGCTTCCGCGCCGTCGGACTCCGTCGACAGCCTTGTAAAGGAAATCGAAAACCTGGGCCGTAAGGCCGTCGTTTATATCGGCGACGTGTCGCTGCCGGAAAGCGCGCCAGCCTTTATCGAGGCGGCGGTCAAGGGCCTCGGCGGCGTTGATCACATGGTCTCGAACGCCGGCATCTGCCCGTTCCACAGCTTCCTTGATATGCCGGTCGAAGTCGTCAAGCGCACGGTCGATGTCAACCTGATGGGCACCTATTACATGTGTCAGGCTGCGGCCAACCAGATGGTCAAACAAGGCACCGGTGGCTCGCTGATCGCCGTCAGCTCGATCTCGGCCCTGGTCGGCGGCGAGATGCAGACGCACTACACGCCCACTAAGGCCGGGATGCACTCGCTGATGCAATCGACCGCCATTGCTTTGGGCAAATACGGTATCCGTTGCAATTCGGTCCTGCCGGGCACGATCGAAACCGACATCAATAAGGAAGACCTGGCCGATGTCGCCAAGCGCGAATATATGGAAAAGCGCATTCCGCTCGGCCGCCTCGGTGAACCGGCGGATATCGGCAAGGTCGTGGTCTTTCTGGCGTCCGATCTGGCAGGCTATATGACCGGCGCCCACGTGCTGGTCGATGGCGGCATGTTCGTCAATCTGCAATAGGCTGTTTACTGGAAAATAATTTCTGCAATAAATACAGCATGTTTGTATTTATTTTCAAAAACAGAAATAGTTTTCAGAAAAATTGACCTTTAGGCCATGTGGTTCATACTCCTGAATACGTTTTCGGAGATATCCTATGGCCTATATCGCCTTTGATCGCTATTCCATTGATGCCGGACTGCATCGTTTCATCACCGATGAAGCCCTGCCGGGGGCAGATATAAGCGCCGAGGCTTTCTGGCAGGGGCTGGCCGGGATGCTGACGGCGTTTGGCGGGCGTAATGCCGCCTTGCTGGCGCTGAGGGACGACCTGCAAGCCCGGATCGATGACTGGCACCGCGGTAATGCTTTCGACGCCGTATCCTATAAAGATTTTCTGCGCGAGATCGATTATCTGCGGCCGGAACCGGCGGCTTTCCACGTTTCCACGCAGGGTGTCGATGACGAGATCGCACGTCTGGCCGGTCCGCAACTGGTCGTGCCTGTCTCAAACGCACGCTACGCCCTGAACGCCGCCAATGCACGCTGGGGTAGCCTTTACGACGCGCTTTATGGCACGGATGCCATCGCGCCTGAAGGGACCGCACAAGGCTATGACGCCGGACGGGGCGCCTTGGTGCAAAAGCAGGCAAGGGCGTGGCTCGATCAGTTTGTGCCGCTGGCCGATGCCAGCCATGGCGATGTCACGGCATATGCGATTTCCGGCGGCGCGTTGGTCGCACAAACCTTGTCCGGCATGGTCGGCCTGCAAATACCAGTGCAATTCGTCGGCTATACGGGTATGCCGGAAGCGCCGGAATCGATTCTGTTGCGCCATAAGGGCCTGCATCTGGACATCGTGATCGACCGTGACAGTCCGGTGGGGCGTAACGACCCTGCCGGTGTCGCGGATATCGTCATGGAAGCAGCGTTATCGGCCATCATGGACATGGAGGACAGCGTCACCGCCGTAGATGCGGCGGATAAGATCGACCTCTACCGCAATTGGCTGGGTCTGATGAAGGGCGATCTGAGCGAAGCCTTCATGAAAGGCGGGCAAGCCCTGACCCGGACTCTCAATCCGGATCGTCTGTATATTGCGCCAAATGGTGGTGAACTGACCTTGCATGGCCGCAGTTTGATGTTGTCGCGCAATGTTGGCCTGCATATGTACAGCAACATGGTGCGGGATGCCGGGGGCATGGCAGTGCCGGAAGGCCTGGTCGACCTGATGGTCACGGCCCTGATCGCCCGGCACGATGGGGCGCAAAAGAACAGTCGTACGGGCTCGACCTATATCGTCAAGCCGAAGATGCACGGGCCGGACGAGGTGGCCTTTGTCGTCGAAACCTTCGCCTTTGCGGAAATGGACCTGGGCCTGCCGGTCAATACGCTGAAAATCGGCATTATGGACGAGGAACGCCGCACCAGCGTCAATCTGATGGCCTGTATCGAAGCTGCGAAAGAACGTGTCTTCTTCATCAATACCGGCTTTCTCGATCGCACGGGTGATGAAATCCATACCTCGATGCAGGCCGGACCGGTCATGCGCAAAGGCGACATCAAAAACGCGAGGTGGATCAGGGCCTATGAGGACGCCAATGTCGATATCGGCCTGTTGTGCGGCCTGCCCGGACACGCCCAGATCGGCAAGGGCATGTGGGCCGCGCCCGATATGATGCGGGATATGCTGGTGCAGAAGATCGGCCATCCCAAATCGGCCGCCACGACCGCCTGGGTGCCGTCGCCCACGGCGGCTACGCTCCACGCCCTGCATTATCATATGGTCGATGTCGCGGCTGTTCAGGCGGAAATGGCCAAGCGCCCGCGTGCCTCGGTCGATGACATCCTGACTCCGCCGCTGGCTGACCGGAACTATTCACCGGAGGAAATCAGCGAGGAACTGGATAATAACCTGCAAGGTCTGCTCGGATATGTCGTGCGCTGGATCGATCAGGGCGTCGGTTGCTCCAAGGTGCCGGATATCCATGATGTCGGATTGATGGAGGACCGCGCCACCCTGCGGATTTCCAGCCAGCATGTCGCCAACTGGCTGCATCACGGTCTGGTCGATGAAACGACAGTCATGGCGCGGCTGAAGCATATGGCACAGGTAGTCGACCGGCAAAACGCCGGCGATCCGGGCTATGTTGACATGGCGCCAGGCTTCGACGGCATTGCCTTCCAGGCGGCCTGTGATCTGGTGTTTCAGGGCGCAAGTCAGCCGAATGGTTATACCGAATTCATCCTGCACAAACGCCGGATTGAAGCCAAACAGGCGGTTCTGCTGCCGGCTTAGGCCAGCAGGTGGCCGCCGATCAACTGGGTAATGCGGTCAGCGGTCGCACGAACCTTTGCGCCTAGTTCGGGCAGGCTGTCCTGCGTCAACCGCGCCGAAGGACCGGAAAGCGAAATGCCGGCGCGCGCCTCGCCAAATTCGTTGAAAATGGCTGCCGCGATGCAGCGCATGCCCACATTGGCTTCCTCGTCATCGATAGACCAGCCGCGCCGGCGGATTGTTTCCAGTTCGGCACGCAGCAGATCGGGATCGGTAATCGTTGCCGGCGTAAAGCGGGCGAGGGATGCACCGCGCAGAAACGGTTCAAGCCGCTCCGCCGCCATTTGCGCCAGCAGTGCCTTGCCGATGCCCGAAGCATGGCTGGCCCTTCGCTGGCCGATGCCGAAAAAGGCGCGGATCGTTTCATGGCATTCGACCTGCGACACGAAAACGACCTCGAAGCCATCGAGCATCGCCATATTGACGGTTTCACCGGTGGCTTCCATCAGATCGGTCATGGCCGGGCGCCCGGCCAGCAGGATCTTGTTGCGGCGCTGAAAGGCCATGCCGATGCGCAGGGCCTCGATGCCGATCGACCATTTCTGGCTGAGCTCATCGACGGCCACCAGATCATGGTTGGCCAGGGTGCTGAGCAGCCGGTGGGTGGTCGAAGGCGGCAGGGCGGTTTTTTCGGCCAGTTCCGTCAGGCTCAGGCCATCATGATCGGAGAGCGATTTCAGCAGGCCGAGGGCCTTTTCCAGCGACTGGTTGGTCTTGGTCTCAGTTTTATCTTCGCGCGGGCGCCCCCGTGGCCGCCGCACTGAAAGCGATGTCATGGGCGATCCTTGTCAAGAAACGGCTTCAGGATATGCCGAGGCGCCCAAAAATGGAAATAGTTTTCGAAAATGCCTGTTTGCAAGCTCAGAAAACCAATTTCACGGAAGCGTTCCGGCGGCAAAGAGTGCGCGAATATGCCTTTGTCGCCGGCTCAGGCGCCCCTCAAGGGGCCGCCGTTAAAGATCAGACTGAGTACCCTTGATCGCGCCACGACTAGATAAACACTCCATGAACAAATGAAGGTCGCTATCATTGTCAGGACCACCGATAAAAACGGGTCGACATGCAGTCGGATGCAAATACCGCTGAACAGCAGAACGAATACCATATGCCATAAATAGATGACATAGGACGCATCAAGCAGGCTGGCTATCCAGCGGTGCGGATTATTGACCCAGCGATGCATGGCACTGAGAAATAGCCGGGTGACTAGCAGACCGCAGGCAATCCAGTTAGCACTTTCAAGTACCTTTCCTGCCATGGATTTCGCACCATCGAGCAATACAAAGGCGACGCAAGAGGCGATGCCCAGGCAGACGCTGAAAACAGACGGTTTCAGAAACCAGGTGAAAACTTTCGGACGCAATAACATGACGACGCCCAGAAAATACGCCGGAGCATAAGAAATGATTGTGCGCCATTCGAAAATGCCGAACAGAAAATTCCATTGAGGTCCGATCATCTTACCGATCAGGGCTGATGCCAGACCGTAAGGCGCCACACATGCCAGCAGAATAATCCAGCAGACTCGTGGATGTTGGTCCAGCCACTCGCCCAGGTGATTAAACAGGTGCTGTATTTGCTTATGACGCCACAAAGAGGCAAAACCTGCCAGCAGAGCTGCAAATGCCAGTAATGTTAACAGAAACCATCGGTGGGTCAGCCATTGTGGTCCGAGAGTGGTCAGTTCATGAATCCAGAAAGCCATGGGAGGCAGGCCTTGCCGACCGGGGGCTATGGCCATAGTCGCCATTTCAAACGGCCCGAGTAAGAGGCTGCTCAGGACAACCGGAATGCCAAGTCGCACGGTTTGCTTACCCAACCATGGACGCGGAGAGGTTCGTTTCAAAATCAGCATGGAGAAATAACCGCTGATAAAAAAGAATGCGAACATCCGGAAGCTGTGAGTGGCGGCCGAAAAGATCGTCGCGGTTTCAGATCTGTGCGGTGCGGCGACAATCCAGTCGCGTGTGGCGCTGAATACCATCGCGGCATGATAGGGTATGCCAGTCAGCAACAACAGCACACGGCTGGCATTAAGGTAGTGGAGGGGGGCTGCGGCGGCGACTTCCCCGCTGCCGCCGCGCAGCTTTTCCAAAGCATCGACCCGCATCATTTCCCATTCTGCCGGCAGGAAGCCGAGATATTCCTCGATGGCCAGTGAAATCACTACATAGGACAGGGAGTCACCAGCCAGGGTGAGGAAGGTGCTGTCGTTTGCCACCGCCTTTGCGCCGGTCAGGGTGCTGAAGATCGCGAGTATACTTTTCCACTTTCCGCTTTCCGTGGCAGAGGTAGATTGAAGCGATAGCTCTGTCTGAGCTACTCGCATAATGGCCTGATAATCAGTCTTGCCATTTACCAGCAAGGGAATAGTCGCCAGCTCAACAATGGTTACCATGAACGCTGGCAGGCTGTAGGTTTCGGCAAGCCAATGGATGAGGGCGGGCTGATCCGTGGCTGCGCTCTCCAAGACCGCGATGACCAGTTGTGCGTCGCTGCCTGTGCAAACGGCGTCCGGCGCTCGTTGGCGGACCTGCATCTGGAGTTCGTCGAGATTGACGCGCACCCCGAACGGTTTGATGAAGCGCGAACTGCGTCCTACAATACGGAACAGGCCTTCGGCTGTGCGGATAGCAATATCACCCGTTTTCAGATGGGGGGGCGTCTCGTCGCTGGCCAGGGCGGCAGCGGACTGAGCATAGCCCATCATGATGTTTGGCCCCTCATAAACCAACTCGCCGGGCTTTTCTGTTTCGACTATGGCGGTGCCGTCCTCGCCGATAATTGAAAACGAGCCGCCAGGCACGGCATGTCCGATGCAGTCAGGATGGTCGAACGCCTGTTCCGGCGGCAGATAGGCCATGCGCGGTGCAGCTTCGGTCTGGCCATACATGACGAAGAAACGCCAGCTGTTATCCTTGCCCAGATGAGCCATATTACGAACGATGTCCGGCGCCAGCTTGCCCCCGGCTTGTGTCACGTAGCGCAGCTTCGGCAGTTTCGCCCAATCCTGGTTTCTCTGAAGCATCTCGAACGTATAGGGCACGCCGGCGAAACTGGTCGCTTCCTGAGCAGCAAATCGTGGCCAAAAATCCGGTGAGGTTACAGAAGCATCGGTCAGGACGATGGACGCGCCACAGGTCAGATGCGAATGAATAACCGAAAGTCCGTATGAGTAATTGAATTTCAGAGACGTGATGGCCCGTTCGGTATGGTCCAGATTCAGATACTCGGCGATTGCCAGAGCATTGGCATCAATATTTTTTCGGGAAAGCTTGACGAATTTTGGCGACCCTGTGGAGCCTGACGTTGACAGCAATACGGCCAGATCGGGGTGCAGCTCTATCGTATCATCATGCCGGTACTCTATGGTCTGGCCGGCATTACCATGGCGCACCACCCGGTTCGGACGATAGGTGTCTAAAAGAGCCGGCAGGCGTGCTTCATCGCCCTCACCAAATAAATAGACGACATGTCCGCTGCGAAGACAGCCAATATATGCCGCTATCGCCTCAATTGTATTGCGGGCTTCGAGGAAGATGAGGCCACGCGATATCTTCAGTGTCTCGCCAAATGCGTCCGCCGCGCCGACAAGGGCAGCGTAGCTTATTTGTCTGTCGTTCTCGATGAGGACAGTATTCGCACCGAACCGTTCAAGGCACTCAAAAAAAAGAGGATCGTCTTGGGACATTTATCTTTGCTATAACGGAAGGGAAGAAAGGGCGTGCAGGCCAGCATCACGATCCGACTTTTTTGCGCCAAGCCGGGTGATCAAGGGCCCTGCCAAGCCCCCAAGCAACAAATCGCGTGCGTGCGATTTCCAACCGAACGACCAAATGCCCGCTTCATTGTATCCGTTCATCGCCACGAGTCTGGAAACGGCGCCGAAACGTTCGAAAATGGATGGTGCTGTATAGGCGCGGGTTCGCAGGTCATATAATTCTGACAGGTTCTGCCAGCGCGCGGCCGCCTCAGCCGCGCGCCGGGAAGCATCATGGGAAATATCTTTGAAAGCGGCGATCCGTGTCATGATGTTTGCATTAACCCATGCCGCATGTTTAAGGCGCCCGAAAACGTCGGAGCGATCTTCGATTTTGAGATGCAGACGTTCGAGAAGCGATTGTCCGCCATCTGTAGCGACCCCAAATGTATTTGCGCCGTGCAATCGGTAATCGACTAAAAAGTCTTCGATATAGATCTTACGGCCCAATGCGGAGGCGAGGAGAGTGACCCACTGGTCATGACCGAGAAGCTCATCGGCATGATACGGGTCACGGGATGTCTCGTGTAATGGCAGGAAAGCTATCAACCGCGCACGGAAGGACGTCGTAAAGCCGAAAGGAAACTCCCAGGGAGAACCATCCATGGCGTTGATGCAGGTTGGGAAAGCATTTTCAGGATTCAACGGGCGGATGAAGTTGCCGGTGGCGTCGACTACGGCGGCATTATGGGAAACCAGCAAGACTTCCGGATCTCGAAAGGCTTCGGCCACACGACTGAGTTTGTTCGGGCGCCAGTAATCATCCTGGTCGCAGAAGGCGACGATCTCTGAAGTGCAAAAAGACGCCGCTTTGAGAAAGTTCTTGCGGTAACCCAGCTTGTGTTCATTACGGTGAATATGAATCGGGAAGGGCGCATTCTTGGCGAATGTGGTGATCCGATGGAGTGTGTCGTCAGTTGAGCCGTCATCGGTTACCACGATTTCGGCAGGCAAATGTTCTTGATCAGCCAGGCTTTGCAACTGTGCTTCGATGAACTTCGAGCCGTTGTAGGTAGCGAGGGCTATGGAAGTCGTATGAAGGGCTGGCTTGGGCATAATCATTGCTTCGTGAACCGGCGTGCATGACCGGACTGGAAAAGGAGGAGGGGCAGGTTATACAGACGCAGGGGAAAAGGCGGATTTCAAAAAACCGGCGGCATAAGCATAGCGCAGGTCGAACTCTTTCAGAGTCGGGATGAAGACATTGAGAACGGCCAGAACGGGAGTTGCAAAGATAAGTTTCGCGGTTGTCTTATGCAGCGTCTTGGGATCATGGAGGCGGAGCACACGGGCCACGCTTACGCCCTCCCAATGGGCCCGACGGCGCACCCAATTTCTTGTCAGGCGTTCGGGTTCGATCAGATGGCTGACCGTCAGCGTATCGGAATGCCAGATCCGCCAGCCGGCGTCTTCCAGCCGGCGCAGCAGCAGGACTTCTTCTCCACTGAGCAGGGAGTTTCCTGTTCGGCCAAGAGTGGCATCAAAGCCGCCGACTGCCTCTATGGCTTCTGTCCGTACAACCGAATGACCGATACCGAAACCGGGACTTGCAGTCTGGTCGAATTCACCGGCGTGATCGATAGTACTGAGATAGGCTGTCCACTTTGGTCCGATTGCCGGCATATCACCGCTGACCGGTACGGGCAGAACATTGCCACCGCAAGCCGCGCAATCTGCCGGTAGGCGCGCAATCAGCGCGCGCGCCTTCTTGATCCAATCAGGTGTCGGCAATTCATCATCATCGATAAATCCGATCCACGGCCCACGCACGGCCTTCACGCCGGCATTGCGGGCCACTGATACGCCCGGCGCATCCAGCCGAACTAGCCGAACACCCGTGCGGTTGCCGGTAAGTTCACGCACACGCGCCGCCGCCGCCGGCTGGCTGGCGCTGTCAACAACGATGATCTCCACCGGCTGGCCGGTGATTTGCGGGGCGAGGATGGCCAGCAACTGTTCCAGTGTGTCCGGACGGTTGTGGGTGCATATGACAATCGACAGCGCCGGCAAATCTTCTGTGATTTCTAACTTATCAATCATCTGATCTTCCCCGGCTACAGGCGTTTACCGCCGCGGCGCGATATTTCACAGCGTTATGTAGCGGGAAATTTTGCGGCAGACACATTTTTTTTGCCATTTCTGCACAAGCCCTTACCAATTGAAGCGTCAATTTGCGGGCCGTAGCAAAGTTCGGGCCGTGACGAGAGATGCGGGTAATAAGCGGAAATATTCGCACATATGGTGAAAAATGCTATTCTGGCATAGGTTTTGCTGTTGCCGTTACGGGTGATGAGTGACCGGAATCGTAACACTGATCAGTCATACTGATGCATATGAGTTTACCGAAACCCATAACATACGCCAATATAACGTTAAGGTATGAAATTGCAGTCTCAAAATGTAACGGAAACGGGGCTGAATATCGAAAAACCACCTTTGGTTGTCGATCTTGACGGCACATTGATCCAGACGGACCTACTGCTGGAGACGGCGCTGGCCTTCATAGCGCGTTATCCGTTCCAGGCCTATAAGCTGGTCGTGTGGGCATTCGCCGGCAAGCAGGTTCTCAAGCACAGGATTGCTCAGCATATCGAAATCGATGCCGACACCCTGCCTTATAACGCGCAGGTACTGACTCACCTTGAGGCTTCGGCCGGCTCGCGGAAAATCTACCTGTCTTCGGCTTCGAATGAAAAATATGTCCGTCAGGTCTACGACCATGTTGGCCTGTTCGACGGTTACATGGGCTCCGATGAGGCTGTTAACAATTCGAAAGGCAACAAGATTACACGCCTGAAGACCGAATATAATTGTGAGCGCTTCGACTATATCGGCAATGCTCATGATGATCTGCGTGTCTGGAACGCGGCCGAAGCGGCTATCGCTGTCAATGTCAATGGTTCAGTGCGCAGCGCGCTTTTGAAGACCAAACCCGGCGCCACCTTCCTTGGTGCCGATGACAAGCCGGGCAAACCCTGGAAACCCTACGTAAAGATGTTGCGACCACACCAATGGGCCAAGAACACACTTGTGTTCGTGCCGCTGCTGATGTCGCATGCCATCACTTTGCCTTCGGTCTTCCTGGCCTTACTCGCTTTCGTGTCGTTCTCGCTATGTGCCTCCAGCGTTTATATTCTGAATGACCTTCTCGATATTACCGCCGATCGCCAGCATCCAACCAAGCGCAAGCGGCCTTTTGCGGCGGGGACAATCCCGGTTACCACTGGCGCCTTGATCGGAGTCGGACTGCTATTGGCCGCTTTCGGGATCGGACTATTCATTTCGCCGATGTTCCTGGCGATCCTGGCGCTTTATTATGCCATGACGAATGCCTATTCCTTTCTGCTGAAGCGCAAGCTGATGATCGACGTTGTCACCTTGGCGGGGCTTTATGCCACGCGGCTGCTGGCCGGGGCCTATGCGCTGTCCATCCCGATTTCGGAATGGCTGCTGGCGTTCGCGGTATTCATGTTCCTGTCTCTGGCCCTGATCAAGCGTCACTCGGAAATGGCTATGCGCCTCGACGCGGGGCTTGCCGATCCGACCAATCGCGGATACCGCATCACCGACTTGCCGGCACTGATCGCGCTGGCCGCCGCCGCGGGCTATTCCGCCGTGATCGTGTTTTCGCTCTATATCGGACACCCGGATATCACTATCCTTTATCATCATCCGCGCCGGCTCTATCTGGCCTGCCCGTTGTTGCTTTACTGGATTTCACGCGCCGTAATGATGAGTCACCGCCGTGATATGCACGATGATCCGGTGGTTTTTGCCCTGCGTGATCGCGTCAGCCTGATCACCCTTGCCCTGATCGGCGCTGTGGGACTGGCCGCCCTATGAGCCAGTTTATGATCTACGGCGTTGTTCTCATCAGTGTCACCTTCAATGCCATTGCCCAGCTTTTGCTGCGGGTGGCCATGATGACTTTCAACACGACGCTGGCGCAACCGATGCCCTCCCGTCTGCTGGCCCTGGCTTTTTCTCCGCCATTATTGCTCGGTCTTATACTGTTTGGTCTTAGCATTCTGTCCTGGCTGGTTGTGCTATCGCGCCTGCCGGTCGGCATTGCCTATCCGATGGCCTCCCTCGGTTACATTGTTGCCACTCTGCTGGGCGTGGTGATCCTGAAGGAGCCGGTCCATATTCTACAGATTGGCGGCATTGTGCTGATCTGCTCGGGTGTGGCGCTGATCGCTCGTTCGGCGATGGCCTGATCAGCGTACCGGATGATCAGCCTGGCACCGGAACATGTCAGATTGCGTAACCTTCGCGTAAGCTTGGGTGAGTTCCTCTCCGTGAACCTGGTTGACGGCTGCCCAGGATTGGAAGGCCCGAACAGACGACAGGTCGTTAATGCAGTTCACGCTGCGGATTGTATCCTCCAGGCGATGGCTGTTATTGATTCCGCCACAAACTATGACGACAATCGCCAATCCCAGGGCGAGCCACCGTGCGGGTGTGAACCATGAAAAGGCCGCGATCATGATCAGGGGCGGTAAAAAGTGAGCGCTGTAGAGAAAGGTTACCTCGCCGTAAACCAAATGCAGCAGGCTGTTGAATAGCAAAATACCGCCAAGCCCGATGCTCACAGGGCGCAATTCCCGCCGAATCACAGCGCCCCAAATACCCCCGCCCAACAGTATTAGCCATGCCATGACAGCGAAAACCGGTGATATCTCGCCTTTGGGGAAGCCCGTATCCTGGTTGGTCGTGACGACCTGCGGCTTCATGGCGCCATGCATTTCTACATCTGCAGGCATGGCGACGACGGTGGTCACGAATATGCTGCGCAGGTTGCTTAGGGGGCGCCAGCCCTCCTTGTAGACGCCTTTTTGCTCCATGACGGGCTGGACGAAAGCGGATTCGCGCAGGAGAGGGATCGGGTTGAAAAAATAGGCTGCCTGGGCAAACAACATATGCTGGATGATGGACAGGACCACAACTATCCCCAGAGCAGCGCTGGTAACGGTCAGAAAACGTTTCAGATCCAGGCGTACCGCGCTGGTGATAAGGCCGGTCGCCCAGTTCGTGATGGTAAAGCCGAGGGTAAGCGCACTGACTATGCTCCACCATGCCGCCTTCACCGGTCGGGCGTGGACCATTAAAAGTAGGGCCAACAGAAGGCTAAGGCTGGCGAAAGGGTAGATTTCGACCACCGCGTTCCAGAACATAAAGCTGGCAGAGACAATGAATAACATTGAAAACACGCTAACTGCTATCTGCGGCAACCCTAGCAGCCGCAGAATGGCGCAAAGCAACGCGGCATTGATTGCAGCGCAGGCCAGAACCATGGTGCGGGCGGCATCGACGGGAGAAAGGCCGAGTGACTTGAGCGTAAGGCCTATAGGGGTCAGGAGCAGCGAAGCGATAGGATGAACGGCAGTCCGCTGGTGATTGCCGCCCGTAGTAACAAGGTTGTCCGCCACACGCGCCACATCTGCTTCCAGATAAACGCTCATATAGGTATATAGTCCCGGCGCATGTGAGGCGGCTGACATACCCCACAGTGCAACCATCAAACCGATCACGCCGAACACAAGGCAAAGACTAATATCGGTGCGAGTAAGTCGGGTATGTCGGGACAAGATCTGTTTGTCCCAACGGTTCCAAAGGTTTTCAAGACCAGGTTTTACGCACAGCCTGTCATAGATAAACGTAACGATACGCTTGGTGATGGCAAGGAGGGATAGAAAAATAGAAGACATGAGGGTCCGGAATGAAACCAACACCAGCTCCATGCAGGTGTCTGGATAACTAAAAGTGGTAATTTAATCCTCTGTAAATTGCCAACATTTGCCTCGCATTAAAAAAATTGACCCATGAGGAATTTGTCATGGATAGTCTGAAAAATAACACGGTTACGATTGTCGGTCTAAGATATGCCATTACTCATGGTTGCCGGGGCTTGACAGTAAATAGCGCACCGCGTTCATGTGCTGATTAGAGCACGTAGATGGTGGGACTTGGATAAATGGCTGTTTTTGATCTGCCTCTTTACGGAGAGCGCACGGCACTCCGGGATGGAGACGAAACTTGGTCCTATGCGCAGCTAGCAGCCAGTGTTGCAGACTTTCAAGCCCGGCTTAGTGATGGACGGCTTCTGGTCTTTCTCGAAGTTCGCAATAATGCGGCCTCCGTCATTGCCTATCTCGCGTGCATAACGGCCGGTCATGTGGTCCATTTGTATTCTGATTACGATCCGGTGCAGTTGGATTTGCTAACGGGGCTGTATAATCCGCATCATGTCATCCGTTCTTGCAATCTGGATGCCGGCGACATCCAGCCGCGCCATGGCGAGGTCCTGAACCTGCATCCAGATCTGTGCCTTCTTCTTTCGACGTCCGGTTCGACCGGCGCGGCTAAGTTTGTTCGCTTGTCGCGTGGCAATCTCACAACTAATGCCGATTCTATCTGCACATATCTAGGCATCGGGCCGACCGATTCGGTTTTGCTGAACCTCAAGCTAAACTACTCCTATGGCCTATCAGTTTTGAATACCCATATGCGAGCCGGAGGCTGCGTGGTTTTGACCGAGGCCTCCGTTGCTGATGATGCGTTCTGGAATATACTTGAACGTGAAAAAGTTACGAGCTTTCCCGGCGTGCCCTACAGTTTCGAAATGATCGAGCGCAGTGGACGCCTGAAAGATGTGGCAGGACTGCGTTATGTAACACAGGCGGGCGGGCGGCTGGATCCGCGTCTCGTCCGTCACTTTGCCGATGAAGGTCGGCGTCACGGGTGGAAATTTTTCGTTATGTACGGGCAAACGGAGGCCGCACCGCGCATCAGCTATTTGCCACCCGATCAGATGGATACTCATGCCAATTGCATTGGCATACCCATACCGGGCGGTCGCTTGTGGCTCAGGGATGATTCTGGAGCTCCTGTCTCTGCCGCCAATACGCCGGGGGAACTGATCTATGAAGGCGCCAATGTCATGATGGGCTATGCGGAAGGCCTGTCCGACCTCGCGCTTGAGAGTGGTCCGGCAATTTTAGCCACCGGCGATGTCGCCTGCCGTAATGCCGAAGGGCTTTATTATATAGTCGGGCGCCTCAAGCGCTTCGTCAAGCCGTTCGGCGTCCGTATCAGCCTAGATGACATTGAGTCCGAAGGACGAACCACGGCGCCGGGTACGATTGCGACCGGCAATGATAAGCGAATTGTCCTGGTCAGCGATGTTGCAGAAGAGATTGAGGTGTTGACGGCCCGTCTGGATGAGTTGCGCCATAAATATTGCTTGCCGCCTGGTATATTGAGTGTACGGCGGGTGGCGGCTATTCCGCGACTGTTGAATGGCAAGATCGATTATCCGAGCCTGAAACGCGATCTTCTGCCTGAAGAAACGGTGTCGCGCAGCACGGGACCGATCGGTATTGGGGGGGGGCTAAAGCGTCTATTCTCCGTGGCCTTTGTGGGCCGTTTCTTCATGGAGTTCGCCGGATTGATGGGCTTTGGTGCAACCAGCGTCGGTTCCTTCAGGGATGTTTTTGCCGAATTAATGGGGCGGTTGGTCAATGAAGCTGACAGTTTTCGCAGTCTCGCCGGTGATAGCCTGTCCTATGTGCAGATAAGCCTGGCCATAGAGGAACGGCTGGGTTTCCTTCCGGATAATTGGGAAGCTCTTACGATAAAGTCGCTTCAGGAACGATATGATGCAAAAGCTGTTTGATTACCGCATCCGTTCTGATGACTTGCTGCGTGCTCTCAGCATAATCCTTGTGGTCTTTCATCATGTTTACGCCTTCCGAGCCGGCTATAATTATGAGTGGCTGTACGGCGGCATGACCTTGCTGATGATGCTATCAGGCTATAATTTTTCCCGTTTTACGCTGGCAAGCGGCGAGCCTCGGCAGATTGTGCGCTCTATCACGAGGTTTATATGGCAGATCGTCTGGCCGACTCTTTTGCTTCACGTCTTGCTGTTTGCCGCACTGCGACGCGTTGAGTGGACCGAACTGCTTTTAGTCAGTCACTGGTTTCACGGCGAACCCGTCTATTATCTTTTCGCAATCTACTGGTACGTCCAGGTCATCGTGCAGATTCTGGCTGTACTTGCCATTCTCTATTGCCTGCCGCACATAAAGGATCTGATGTCGGCACATTCTTATGTTACGGCCTGCCTACTGTTGTTCGTTGGAATGGCAGCTCGCATCGTGTGCCCGCTGATCTGGGATACGCGTCCACTGCATGACTGGCTGCCTCATCTCTATTTGTGGAATTTTGTACTGGGATGGTTCGTTCATGCCAGTATCAGCAAATCGGAAAAGATGGAGGCACCAATTTATAAGTACGCTGCTCTGGCTGTGACAACGGTTTGCGCCATTATCGCCTGGCCAATTCGTCCCATGGCGATGGTCTTGTTGCCAATTGGCTGCTTATTCGTGTGTTGGCTGCCTGCTCTGCCTTTCCCACGGTGGCTTGCGCGCCCGGTTTTGCTGATTAGTCAGTCCATCTTTACTATTTATCTTCTGCATATATTTATACCGCCCCTGATAAAATATACGATCCGGCCATGGTTCGGAGTTGATTCACGCATATTTGATGGCGTGCTGTCGATTGCCGTGTGCACCGGTCTGTGGATGGTTGGCACCGCTGCGATCCGGGCTTTTCGTGCCTTGTCCTTGCCGGTCCAAACCACTGGGCAAACTTCTATTTAACAGGCCCGGGCTTTCCTCAAGTAGTGACATGTGTTTAGGTTAGAGGCCAATTTTCCTGTCACGATTGATATTTTATGCTCGGCCAATTCAGAAGAGATCTCGTCAGCACGTTTTCCCTCGGGGGCTGGCGACCGATTCTCCATAAGAGCGGTGCCGCAGCGCCTGCGGTGGCGCTTAGTTTCGATGACGGTCCTTCACCCGAAACCACGCCGCGTGTGCTGGAACTCCTGCGTGAGCATAATGCCGGCGCTACCTTCTTCTTATCTGGCGAGCGGGCGGCGGCCTGGCCGGAATTGGTGGCGGCCATGGTGCATGACGGGCACGGTGTTTATGCGCATGGTTACAACCACCTGCGTCTCGATGGTCTTGCGCCGGATGAAGCGATAAGGGAACTGGATGAAACTGAGGCCGTCATAGCGCGCATCCGGCCAACACCTTCGCCCTATCTGGTGCGCCTGCCTTTTGGCGCCGGCCACCGCAACACGCGGATTCACCGACTGGTGGCGGGTTGGCGACCGGATTGCCAGTTCGCTCATTGGAGCTATGATTTCAAGGATTTCAGGCTGGCGGAGAACTGTGAAACAGTTACGGACCTAGAGCAGCGATGCGAAGAGGCGGTAAGGCAGGCTTTCGCTGACCCACGGTTTATCGGCAGTGTTGCCTTGGTTCATGAGAATCCTATCGGCGTTCCAGGGAAGTTGGTGCCGGAAATTGCCGCTACTCTGCTCAGTCGGCTGCTTACGGAAGCGGATGCGCGGGGTGTTCGCATTGTGGGCATGTCACCTGAGGACCGTCCGGCGTGGTGGTCTCCTTATGTGCGGACAGTTTACGTCGAATAGTCCCGGCTCAATTGTATGAGTATTGACTCTCGTGGCCGTATCGTGATCGATAGGGCATGGACACGCGCGAAAAGTGCGGTCGCAGGGAGTTGGATCATGTTGACAGTTTCACGCCGTACCGCCCTGGCGTCGGCCGCCGGTCTGGTCGCGGCCACGGGCCTGGCCGGGAAGGCGCAAGCCGATAGCGATGTGGTGGCGATTACACCGTTCCCGCTGTCGGCAGTGCGGCTGAAACCGTCGCCGTTCCTGACCTCGATCGAGGCCAATCAGCGTTATCTCCTGGCGCTCGATCCCAACCGTTTGCTGCATAATTTCCGCCTCTATGCCGGGCTGGAACCGAAGGGCGCGCTTTATGGCGGCTGGGAGGCGCGTGGCATCGCGGGCCACAGTCTCGGCCATTACCAGTCGGCCCTCAGCCTGATGTATGCCCAGACCGGAAAGCCGGAATTTAAACGACGCGCGCTCTACATCACCCGCGAACTGGCGCTCGTGCAGGGGCGTAATGGCGACGGCTATGCCGGCGGCACCAATGTCGACCGAGATGGCAAGACTGTCGATGGCAAAGTGATCTTCGAGGAAATCCGTCGCGGCGATATCCGAACCCAGGGCTTCGATCTCAATGGCGGCTGGGTGCCGATCTATACCTATCACAAGGTGCTGGCAGGCGTGCTCGATGCTCATCAGTATTGCGATGATCCGGCCTCGCTGCAGGTCGCTCTGGGATTGGCCGATTACCTTGGCCGGATTATCGAGGGCCTGTCCGATGCACAGGTTCAGGAAATCCTGCGCGCCGAGCATGGCGGCATCAATGAGTGCTATGCCGAACTGTATGCGCGCACGGGTAACAAACGCTGGCTGGCGCTTTCCGAACGCATCCGCCACCGCGCCGTGCTCGATCCACTTGCCGAGGGGCGGGATGAACTGGCCGGCAAGCACGCCAATACACAGATTCCCAAAGTCATCGGCTTGGCGCGGCTTTACGAGGTGGCGCCGACCGACCAGCATCGTCAGGATAGCGCGAAGGCCGCCTTGTTCTTCTGGGAGACGGTGACCAAGGATCATTCCTATGTCATCGGCGGCAATTCGGAATACGAGCATTTCGGCGAACCGCGCAAGCTGGCGACCCGCCTCGGCCAGCAGAACTGCGAGGCCTGCAATACCTACAACATGCTGAAATTGACGCGGCATCTCTACGGCTGGTCGGGTGATGCCCGTTATTTCGATTTTTACGAGCGGGCGCATCTCAACCACATCATGTCGCAGCAGGACCCGCAAACCGGCATGTTCACCTATTTCACACCGCTGGCTTCCGGCTTGGGACGGGTGCATTCATCGCCCAAAAACGACTTCTGGTGTTGCGTCGGTTCGGGCATGGAAAGCCACTCCAAACACGGCGAAAGCATCTGGTGGCGCAAAAATAATCGCGTCCTGGTCAATCTCTACTATGCCTCGACGCTCGACTGGGCAGAGAAGGGCGTAAGGCTGGAGATGGATACGGCCTTTCCGCTGAAGGAGACGGTATCCTTACGCGTCGCTCAGGCCGGATCGCCGTTTGAGCTGGCTTTGCGCGTGCCGTCGTGGTGTGCGGCGCCGAAGCTGACGGTCAACGGCAAAACGACGAGCACCCAACCGCAGGATGGCTACCTCGTGCTGAAATCCCTCAAGGCGGGCGATGTCGTTGGGTTGACCTTGCCGATGGCGGTCCACGCCGAAACCATGCCCGACGATGACCGGCTGGTCGCTTTTCTAAATGGGCCGCTGGTGCTGGCCGCCGATCTGGGATCAAGCGACAAGTCGTGGGAAGGCTTCGATCCAGCCGTAGTTTCCGACAGTATTGATGGCGTTCTGGTTCGTTCCGGCGAAACCTTTTCCATGGGAGCGCACGGTCAGCCGGAAAAACTGGTGCTCCGGCCCTTTTATGGCCAGCACCATAACCGCACCGCCGTCTATTTCCGCCGCTTTACGCCCACCGAATGGCCGCAGGCGGAGGCCGGTTATCGTGCCGCTGCGGCGGAAAAGGCCGATATCCTGCGCCGTACCGTCGATTCCATCCGGTTGGGCGAACAGCAGCCGGAGACCGACCATGGTTTCGAGGGCACCGCGAATACCGCCGCCATCACCCATATTGCCGAGCGGGGCCGGCTAATCAACAAAGGGTATTTTCAGTTCGAACTGGCGGTTAAGGCGGGGCCACTCGATTTGCAGGTCAGCTATAATGGCAGCGACCACAACAAGGACTTCAATATCCTGATCGATGGCCAGCTATTGGTGCATGAAACCCTGCCGGGCGAGGTGACGGTGGTGCGCACTATCAAAACCTATCCGCTGCCCGAACTGACCGGCAAGGACAGGATTATTGTCCGCTTCGAGGCCGCCGCCGACCAGTGGACGACGGCCTATGAGTGCGGGGTGATCGTCCGGAAAACGGAAACAGCTTAAGCCTTGTGATAGGCGGCGACGCGCTCGACTTCCTCAGTCGATCCAAGCACGACGCCGACGCGCTGATGCAGGGCTTCGGGCTGGATATCGAGAATGGGGTTGAGGCCATCTGTCGCCACGCCGCCGGCCTGTTCGATCAGGAAAGCGATAGGGTTGGCCTCGTACATCAGGCGTAGCTTGCCGATGCCCTTGCGGCTGTCGACCGGGTACATGAATATGCCGCCGCGCGTCAGCACGCGGTGAACATCACCGACCATGGAGGCCAGCCAGCGCATGTTGAAATCGGCTTCGCGCGGACCGGTCTTGCCGGCCAGGCACTCGTCGATATAGCGGCGGACCGGCGGCATCCAGTGACGATGATTGGACATATTGATGGCGAATTCGCGCGTACTGGCCGGGATGATCATGTGCGGCACGGTCATTAGCCAGTCACCCGTCTTCTGGTCGAGCGAGAAGGCGGAAACACCGGCGCCCAGGGTCAGGACCAGTGTGGTCTGCGGGCCGTAGATGGCATAGCCCGCCGCCACCTGCCGGCGTCCCGGTTGCAGTACGTCCGCTTCGCTGACTGTGCCTTCCGGCGCTTTCAGGATGGAGAAGATGGTGCCGACTACGCCGTTGACATCGACATTGCTGGAGCCATCGATCGGATCGAAGACCAGCAGATATTCGCCGCCCGACAGCGGGTAAATCTCTTCCATCTCTTCCGAGACGAGCGCCGCCACATGTCCGCCCCAGCGTTTGGCTTCCAGCATCATGTCATTGGCGATGACATCGAGCTTTTTTTGCACCTCGCCCTGGACGTTCTCCTGCTCGAGCGCGCCGGTCAGGCCATCGATGGCGCTGGTATTGACGGCGTGGCCGATATCGCGGCAGGCATCGGCTATCGCGATGACCAGCTGGCGCAGGGAAGGGGCGACGGATTGTTCATCGAGGAACAGGGAAAGGGGCTTGAGCATGGCATCCAGTGTGGCTTGTTATGATTGTCGCGCACCATAGCGAAGTTCGAAAAACACGCCACCCCGTTTACAACGATACAGAGGCAATTAAGGTTACCCGTTTCCCGCATCCGGCGTATTCCACAAGATTTATTAACCTGTTGTTAACAAAGAATGGCGCGCTGCCGGGAAACCTGATTACATCACCCTGTAATCAGGAGTTTGCCCGTGCTGGCCAGGATCAAGCGTCTCGCGCCCTATCTGCTTCTCGGCCCCATCAGTGGTCCGCTGGTGGCTGGCATCGTGCATAATTTCCGTGGTGGCCGCCCGGTTCTGGGCAGCATGTATGCCATCCTGCTGCTGGAATTTATCTATTTGCTGCCGGTTCTGTCCGCGAAATATCTGCCGACCCTGCTGCCCCACTGATCTCAACCGGTTTACCGCTTAGCTGGCTCTTGCCGCAAGTGGTCAGACGTACCACAGTGGCGTCTCTGATTCCCTCCAGGAGATGCACATGGCCTTGCGTGACGTAACCGGCGCGGTCGATTTCGGCCATCTCGAAGCCTATACGCTTAACGATGCCATCGTGATGGAAGAAGTACTGCATATCTTCCAGCAGCAGTGCGAACTGTGGTCGCCATTGCTGACCACAGACCATGCCGGCTGGCGCGACGCGGCTCACACCATCAAGGGCGCGGCGGCGGGGATCGGCGCGGGCCTGCTGGCGGCGGCGGCCGAAGCGGCGGAACGCGGCGATAACGAAGGTGCCGATTTCCGGCTGGAAAAGATCAGGTCGGCTATGAACGCCGCTCAGCATGATGTGGCGGCCTATCTGCACGAACTGCAACTCCGCTCCTTGCGCGGTTAAGCACAGCTCACATCTGGGCCCGGTATTTATGGCTTGGCATTTTCGGGCCGGCTCTTTAAACGCACACGCAAGACCTTATCTTGTGTAAAACAGAGAGCCGGCATGAGCGACGAAGACCTCCACATTATCTGCACCGACCGCGAAGGTGTGGTCCATACCCTGCCGGCGCTCGAAGGCTGGCGGATCATGGAAATCATCCGTGACAACGGCCTGCCGATCAAGGCCGAATGCGGTGGTTGCCTGGAATGCGCCACCTGTCATGTTTATGTCGCAGATGCGTGGCAGGAGAAACTTGTACCGAAGTCCGACGAGGAAGACGAGAAGCTTGACGAAGCCTTCAATGTGAAGCGCAATTCGCGTCTCTCCTGCCAGATTCTGATGCGTGATGATTTGAATGGTCTTCAGGTCACACTCGCGCCGGAAACGGACTGAGGCTTTTCAATATCCGGGGCGCTTAAAGGGGTATGATATGCGTTTAAAAACTTTGGTGGCGTCTTTGATGATTGGCGCCGCCGTCACCGGAACCGCCTGGGCCTGGGGCTCTTCGGGTCACCGAATGATCGGTGAAATGGCGATTAAATCGCTGCCGGACTATATGCCGGCCTTCCTGCACACGCCGCAGGCAGTGGCCGATGTCGGTGAATATGCCCGCGAGCCCGATCGCTGGCGCGGCGCCGGCAAGGTCCATGATAATGACCGCGATATCGCCCACTTCATCGATCTGGATGATGACGGCAATACCTTGGCCGGCGTTTCGCTCGATAACCTGCCGGCCAATCGTTCCGATTATGAAGCGGCCGTCCGTGCCAAGGGCATCGAGCCATATAAGTCCGGCTACCTGCCTTACGCCACGGTCGATGCCTATCAGCAGGTCGTCAAGGACCTGGCCTTCTGGCGCGTGCTGACCTATGTCGAAGCCCGCGAAACCGACAAGGCGAAGAAGACCTGGTATAAGGCCGACCTTGCCCGTCGCGAAGATCTGACGCTGCGCGATATCGGCATCCTGGCGCACTATGTCGGCGATTCGACCAACCCGATGCACCTCAGCATCCACTACAATGGCTGGGGCGATTTCCCGAATCCGAACGGCTTCACGATGGAAAAAGTCCATTCGCCGCTCGAAGGCGACTATATCCACGATACCGTCAAGGAAGACGATATCAAGTCTGCCATGGGCGAGTATGTACCGTGCACGGGGCCGATCATGCAGTGCATCACCGGCCGCTTCAAGCCGAGCCTGGCCAAGCTGGTGCCGATGTACCAGCTGGAAAAGGACGGCGGCTTCAAAGCAGGCGATCCGCGCGGCAAGGCCTTCATGATAGAGCGTCTGGGGCGTGGCGCTGGCGATCTGCGTGATTCGCTGCTCGATGCCTGGCGCGATTCCAAGACCATGCAGGTGGGTTACAAGACCGGCTCTTATGACGACTTTGTCGGCGGCAAGATCGCCGATCCGTGGGAAGTCCTGTATGGCGATGATTAAGCAGTTCGGTACGCTTGATCCGACCCTGACTTACAAACCGCGCGTCGGAGGCTACGGCATTCTGGCGCGCGACGGCCTGATCGCCTGCGTTCGCATCGGTTATGATAACTATAGCTATGACCTGCCCGGCGGGGCGGCGGATGGCGACGAGACGCCGGCCGAGGCCGTCGTGCGTGAGTTCGGCGAGGAAACCGGGCTGATAGTTGAGGTTGTCAGGCCGATAGCGGACCTGATGCATTATATCGTCCACGAAGACGGCACGCCCTATAACAATCACAGTCATTTCTTCGAAGTCACTCAAACCGGCGTGAACCCGGCACTGAAGTGCGAAGACGATCATGAACTGGTCTGGCTCAACCCGTTGCAGGTGATTACCAACCTGAAGAATGAAGGCTATGCCTGGCCATTGATCCTGTGGTTACGCAATGGATAAATTTTATCGAATGATTTTATAAATTCAATTCATTGGATCGAATAATCGAAAGCGCTTAAACAAGGCTATCAGACACACTGAAAGCTGCCTTCGATGACCGATCTCGTTACCCGACAACCGCTCCGTCTGCCTTCCGTTTTTCCCGGTATAGTCATTGCGGCATTAATCGGTGGCCTGGCTTTCGGGCTTCATCAATTACCACATATGAGCGCGGTATCGCCGGCTATCCTGGCGGCGGTCATCGGACTGTTCCTCGCTCATACGATGAAAATACCTGCACATGTGGAGGCGGGTATCGCCTTTTCCTCGCGCAGCCTGTTGCGCTGGGCGGTCGCGCTGCTGGGCTTGCAGGTCAGTTTTGGCCAGATCATGGCTATAGGCTGGACGGGATTTGCGATTGTCGCCGCCGGCCTGGTGACCAGTTTCCTGACAATCCGGACACTGGGACGCGTTCTGGGTGTGGCGCCCAGGCTGGCCGAGCTGATCGCCGCCGGCACCAGCATCTGCGGCGCTTCGGCGGTGGCGGGCGTCAATGCGGTAACCGGCGCAGACGATGAAGATGTTGCCTATGCGGTGGCGATGGTCACGCTGTTCGGCACGGCCGCCATGCTGCTCTATCCGCTGATCGATCACCTCCTGATGCTGGATGCCCGTCGTTATGGCTTGTGGGCCGGAGCCTCGATCCATGAGGTGGCGCAGGTGGTTGGCGCCACGGCGCAGATTGGCCCCGAGGCCACGCAGTCGGGTACGGTTGCCAAGCTGACGCGTATTCTGATGCTGGCGCCGCTTGTGATGAGTCTCCGGTTTGGCCGCCGTAAGGAAACCGCCGGGAGTATCGGTGCCGGCGTACCGCTGTTTGTTGTCGGTTTCCTGGTCCTTGCCGCGCTGAACAGCCTGTTCGCCTTACCGCACGAACTGACGGTGCTGGCCGGGCAGGTATCCGGCTTCCTGCTGGCCGTGGCACTAGGAGCGATGGGTCTGAAGACGCATATCAGCGCCCTGAAGGCGAAGGGCTGGGCGCCACTGGCGCTCGGTGCGCTGGGCACCTTGTTCATCTCGCTTTTTACCCTGGGCCTGACCCTGGCTTTCGCTTAGATAAGGGTATGACCCTTGAGCAACTTCGCATTTTCATCGCTGTCGCCGAGCGTGAGCATCTGACCCGTGCGTCGGAAGCGCTCAATCTGACGCAATCGGCGGTCAGTTCGGCTATCGCGGTGCTGGAGGGGCGCTACGGCACAAAGCTGTTCGACCGCATCGGACGTGGCATCGCCCTTACCGAAGCCGGCCGTTTGTTCCTACCGGAAGCGCGGGCAGTACTGGCGCGGGCGCGCGAGGCCGAACAGACCCTGCATGAGGTGACCGGCGGTCTGCGCGGCACGTTGAAGATCGCCGCCAGCCAGACGGTCGCTAATTTCTGGCTGCCGGAGCGCCTGGCGCGCTTTCACGCCGCCTATCCCGGTCTGACCCTGGGGCTTCAGATCGGTAATACGGAACGGATGGTGACGCAGGTTCTGGCCGGTGAGGCGGATATCGCGGTGGTGGAAGGGCAAATGGATGATCCGCGCCTGGCCGTTATGCCGCTGACCGGCGACCGGCTGGTATTGATCCTTCCCCCTGGCCTGATCTTGCCGGAAAAACTGACAAAGGCGGATTGGGCCGGTTTCCGTTTCATCGTGCGCGAAGCGGGATCAGGCACGCGGCATATTCTGGAAAACCATCTCGCCACGATGGGGCTTAAGCTCGATGTCGGCAATGTGGTCATGGAACTGCCGTCGAACGAGGCGGTACGCGGTGTCGTCGAGGCCGGGCTGGGCGTTTCGCTGCAATCCGAACTGGTGGCGCAGCGAGCGATCCGGGCCGGGTTGTTGCAGGGACGGGATATCGGCCTGGCGCCGCGATCGTTCTATCTGGTCCGCCTGAAGGAACGCAGCGGCACCCGAGCTGAACGGGCTTTCATGGATATCTGCAAGGATTAAGGTTTCCGTCGCAGGATGAACTCGTCATCGAGGGTTTGACCGACCGGGAACTGATACGCGCCGACCTTCTCAAAGCCCCGCGACAGGTAGAGCGCCTGTGCCTTGTAATTTTCGCTCCACACACCGATCCACTGCGGATTTTGACCGTATGTTTGGCTCAACCAATCCAGGGCAATGGTCAGCAGCATCTTGCCGAGTCCCTTGCCCTGCTGGCTGGAATGGACATAGAGGCGCTTCAATTCGCCTGCTTGCGCCGGATCGGCCTCGGGATGAGGCAGGCCGACCGGGCCGCATTGCAGATAGGCCACGGCGTCATCGCCTTCATAAACGATACGCCAGAATTGTCTGGTATCTGCGATCTCGACCGCCAGTTTTGCTGGCGCGTAGGACTTGTTCAGAAAGGCTTCAAGATCTTCGGGCGGATAGAGGTGGCCGAAAGTCTCGACAAAAGTATCGATCGCCAGTTGCGACAGGGCCGGAATATGAAGGGGTTCGACGGGAAGAATGCGCATGACCGCTTGATAGACGGCCATGCGCCCCTTCGCAAGGATCAGAACGCCGCTGTATTGGCCTCGAAAAAAGCGCGCAGGGTTTCCGGCTTGCGACCCGTCAGTTTTTCGATATCGCCGGTCAGGATATCGAATCCGCCTTCGCGCGTGGTTGTGTCGAAGGACACCAGCATCGGGATAAGGGTTTCGGGTACGCCGGCCGCCTTCATGCCGCCGGCCAGTTGGTCGTCGGTCAGGTCGACCACCGCCAAGGGTTTGCCGGTGATTTCCGACGCCAGCGCGGCGATCTGCTGCGTGGTCAGCAGTTCCGGGCCGGTCAGGGTGAGGATTTCGTTGACGGACGGCTTGTTGAGGGCCGCCGCTACTGAGCGCGCGACGTCGGCATGGGAGACATGCGCCTGAAGCCCCTCACCGGATGAGGTGTAGAGTGTGCCGGAAGCGAAGGCGCCGGGCAGGTTCAGCAGCAGGTTTTCCTGATACCAGGCGTCGCGCAGGATCGTATAGGGCTGTCCACTGGCAATGATCGCCTTTTCGGTGCCGGCGTGATCGGGCGCAAAGATGACGGCGGAATTGTCAGGCTTCGGCATGGAGGTATAGACGATCTCGGCACCGGCCTCGGTGGCGGCTTTCACCGCGGCGAGATGCTGCCTGAGGCGCTGGCCAGCGCCGAGCGCGTCGGTCGAGATGATCAGGATGCGATCGGCACCTTTGAAAGCGGTGGCCAGCGAAGCGATGTCATCGAAATCGGCGCGACGAATTTCCGCGCCTTTGGCGGCGAGATCGGCCAGCTTTGCGGTATCACGCGAGGCGGCGATGATGTGATCATGCCCCTTTTCGAGCAGAAGCTTAACGACATGGCGTCCGAGCTTGCCATTGGCGCCGGTAACGAGCAGATTGGACATAATGGTTCCTTTATGATATGTAGTTACTAATTGAGACCATGTTTAAAATAGTAAGTTATGAAAACCTGTAAAGAAGGCAGGTTTTCGGGAGATAGTTACCTTGAAGGAACCAGTGATTACCCCTGAACTGCGCGAAGCGATGCGCAGCGTGATGGTCGAGGTGGAAGGCAAGGTGGACAGCAGCAAGTGTCCCGTGCGCGATGTCCTTGATCATATCGGCGACAAGTGGTCGAGCCTGCTGATGGTGGCGCTTGGCACCCGGCCGCATCGCTTTGGCGAACTGAAACGCGCCGTGCCGGATATCTCGCAGCGCATGCTGACCCAGACTCTGCGTGACCTGCAACGCGATGGCCTGATCAGCCGGCATGTGTTCCCGACTTTGCCGCCTTCCGTTGAATACCGTCTCACGCCGCTGGGCGAATCGATGATGGCGCCATTGATGGGATTGATGAAATGGGCGGCCGATCACCATGCGCAGATCCGCGCGGCGCGGCTGGCCTATGCGGTCGCCCAATCAGAAGCGGCCTGATTTATCCCAAAAGCGTTATTGAGGCGCATTTAGCGCAGTTCTGATGCAGGAGAGACTTTTTCCTAATTGAAAAATTATTGCCGCTGTAATTCATTGAATTAAAGGGCAATTTCAATGGGAAAGAACGTGATTAAGGCGGAAAGCGTAACCCCTGTCGTCCAGACAGGCATAACTGAACTTGATGATATTCTGGGGGGTGGCCTTACGGCCAACCGGGTTTATCTGCTGCACGGAACACCCGGTTCCGGCAAGACGACCCTGTCCCTGCAATTCCTGCTCGAAGGCGTCAGGATCGGCGAAAAGGTGCTTTATGTCACCTTGTCCGAAACGCGCATGGAATTGCTGGCGGTGGCACGCTCGCATAATATGTCGCTTGAAGCGGTCGAAATATTTGAACTGGTCGCCGAGGATCAGGAGTTCGATCCGGAAAGTCAGTACACCATGTTCCAGCCATCGGAGGTGGAACTGAACGTGACGACCCGGCGCATTCTCGATGAGATCGAGCGGGTGAAACCGAAGCGCGTGGTGATCGACTCGCTGTCCGAGGTCAAGCTGCTGGCGCAGAGCGCGCTGCGGTTTCGCCGCCAGGTGTTGGCGCTTAAGCAGTTTTTTGTCGGACGTGAATGCACGGTATTGTTCCTTGATGACAAGACGGCGCGCGGCGAGGACGACCTGCAACTGGAAAGCATCGCGCATGGGGTCATCAGCCTGGAGCAACTGGCGCCAGACTATGGGGCCGAGCGTCGCCGCCTGAGCATCACCAAGTTGCGTGGTCAGCGTTATCGCGGCGGCTATCACGATTTCACCATCCAGCCGGGTGGACTTGCCGTCTATCCGCGCATTATCGCCAGCGAGCATCTCAAGCGCAACGATAGGACCGTCGTGCGCAGTGGCATCCCTGAAATGGACTCCTTACTGTGTGGCGGCCTGACCTCGGGCACCAGTGTGCTGCTGCTGGGACCGGCGGGGGTCGGCAAGTCGAGCCTGTCCATCCAGTATGCCGCCGAAGCGGCCCGGCATGGCATGGCCAGCATCATATTCTCGTTCGACGAACGGATTGAAACCATGTTCCAGCGCGCAGAGGGAATAGGTATTCCCTTGCGGCAATATGTCGAGCAGGGGCTCATCGAGATACGGGCTGTTGATCCGGCGGAAATGTCTCCAGGCGAATTCGCCCACAAGGTTCGCAAGGCGGCCGAAGGGGAGAATGGCCTGCCGGTGAAGATTGTCATCATCGACAGCCTGAATGGCTATCTCAACGCCATGCCGGAGGAGCGCTTCCTGACGGCGCAGTTGCACGAGCTCCTGACCTATCTGGGACATCTCGGCATCATCACCTTCCTGGTGGTGGCGCAACACGGCCTGCTGGGCAATTCCATGAGCACGGTCATCGACACCAGCTATCTGGCCGATACGGTGATATTGTTCCGCTATTTTGAATCCCTGGGCGAGGTCAAGCAACTGATTTCCGTCGTCAAGAAACGCAATGGGCGGCATGAGCGCACCATACGTGAGTTTTCGCTCGGTGAGGGCGGTATACATATCGGCGAGCCTTTGCGGAAATTCCACGGGGTCCTGACCGGTACGCCGTTTACCGCAAATCCAGGGCCGGACTTTGGTCGTGGCAGCTTTACCAGGAATGGTCTTGACGACGCGTTGACGCCGGACGCTTCGGGGGTGAATGGTCCCCATGCCAGATGAGTGTGCGATTGACCCTGAACGGCGCATCCTGATCCTGCCGCCAACCCTGCGTGATGGCGCCATCACCGCCGAGCTTCTTGAGCGGGATGGTCTGCAAACCTGTCTGTGCCAAGATATCCGCCACCTGTGCGCTGAAATGACAACCGGCGTGGGGATGGTGATACTGGCCCAGGAACATGTGCTGTCCGACAGGGATGACTGCTTTCAGGCGGCGCTGGCGGCTCAGGAGGACTGGTCTGATATATCGGTCATCATGCTGACGCCGCCGGGGCAGGATTCTCTGGCCGTATTGCAGAAGCTTGAATCGGTTGGTCACATGACGCTGATAAAGCGGCCTGTGCAGATCAATAATTTCAAGACCACTATCCGTTCCGCCTTGCGCGACCGGCAAAGGCAATACGGCATCCGCGATTTCCTGAGAGAACGGGTCCGCCAGTCGGAGGACCTGAAAGCGGCGGCGGAAAAGGCCAATGCCGCCAATATCGCCAAGTCCGAATTCCTGGCCAATATGAGTCATGAAATCCGCACGCCGATGAACGCGATACTGGGGCTTTCGACCATATTGGCGCGCAGTTCGCCGCTGACCGTCAACCAGCGCAAATATATCGATACCCTGGCCACATCAGGCGAAAGCCTGCTGATGCTGATCAATGACCTGCTCGACATTTCGAAAATCGAGGCCAGCGGCGTTGAAATCGAGCAGATGTCTTTCCGGCTTGATCATTTGCTGGAAGATATTGTCAGTGTCAATTCGATCAAGGCGGTGGACAAGGGGCTGGATCTGGTCCTGAACATGGACAATGTGCGCGGCCAGTGGTTTGCCGGCGACCCGACGCGCATTCATCAGGTCATGACCAACCTGTGCTCCAACGCCATCAAGTTCACCGACCGGGGGGCCATCGCCATTGAAACGATCCGGACCGGCAGGGATACGCTATCGATCACCGTCTCGGACACCGGCATTGGCATCGCGCCCGACAAGCTCGATAAGATCTTCGACAAGTTTACCCAGGCGGACAACACCATCAGCCGAAAATTCGGTGGCACGGGGCTTGGCCTGGCGATCAGCAAGACCCTGGCCGAATTGATGGGTGGTGGCCTGGCGGTGCACAGTACGCCGGGCGCAGGCTCGGCCTTCACCTTTTCGCTTATCCTGCCGGAAGCAGAACCGGCGGAACCGGCCGTTGCCGATGAAGCACCGGCCTTGCAGGCGCGCAAGGGATGCGTGCTGCTGGTCGAAGACAACGAACCCAATATCCTGGTGGCAAAGACATTTCTCGAAATGTTTGGTTATGAGGTCGATCTGGCTGAAAATGGCGCCAGCGCGGTGCGCAAGGCGGAGCAGACCCTGTACGCCGTTATCCTGATGGATATCCAGATGCCCGAAATGGATGGTTTCGAAGCTACGCGCGCCATCCGCCGCTCGGCCAAGGTCAATGCCCATACGCCGATCATCGGCATGACGGCGCATGCGCTCGACGGCATCCGCGAAAAATGCCTGGCCGCCGGCATGAACGAATATCTGTCAAAGCCCTTTGTGCCGGCCGATCTTGAAAACCGTTTGGGCCAACTGGTGGCCTTGTCGCTTTGAAATGCAAAGTGGTAACACTTTGAATTTTTATTTTTCGAATCCTATGCTGATGTAGTTGATTTTGAAACGAGTTTCGACCGCCCCGTTGGACTGCCGGAACCGGCGGTGGAGGATGTGATGACGGGACTTTGGTCGAAGGTGGAAACGGGCTGGCCCGTGAAAGCACTGGGGGTTGTGCTGGCGGTGATCGGGGTAATCCTGATCATAGGTGGTGTGCAGTTGGCGATGCTGGGCGGCAGTTGGTACTATCTGCTGGCAGGGCTGGCTCTGGCGGTTTCAGGGGGACTGATCTTTACCGGCCGGGTGCTCGGGGCCTGGGTCTATATCGCCACTTTTATTCTGACGGTTTTATGGGCTTTCAGCGAATCCGGTCTGAATGGCTGGGCGCTGGTGCCGCGCATCGTGGCGCCGCTCGTGTTGTTGCTGTTCGTGGTCGGAATGCTGCCGTCACTGTTGCCTGACGAAGGCAGGAAACGCCGCTGGCAGGGCTTTGCCGGTATTGGCGCCTTTGTCGTGCTGCTGGGGCTGGCGGTCGGCATAACCAACCGCTCCGGCGTTCAGTCGTCAGTGCCGGATGCCGGCAATTCGCTGGCCTTCGATACGGCCGCCGCAGCGGGTGCGGAATGGCCGACCTATGGCGGAGGACCAAGCGCCCAGCGCTATGCCGACCTCAATCAGATCAATGCCGGTAATGTTAAAAACCTCAAGATCGCCTGGACCTATCGCACCGGCAACCAGCCCGACAAATGGGGCGCTGAAACCACGCCGATCAAGATCGGAAGTACGCTTTACAGCTGTACCGGTATGAATGAGATGTACGCGCTTGACGCTGCCACGGGCAAGAAGCTGTGGAGTTTCGATCCTAAGGTGCCAAACGACGCCATTCCCTATACGGCCGCCTGCCGGGGTGTTTCCTATTACAAGGTGCCGACCGCTGCGGTTGGCACGCCTTGCGCCGAGCGGATCTTCGAAGGCACGCTCGATGGGCGCATCATCGCGGTCGATGCCCAAAATGGCCAGCCTTGTCAGGGTTTCGGCACGGGCGGCCAGGTGAAAATCACCGACGGCATGGGCAAGGTCATTCCATCGATGGGGGCCGTCACCGCCGCACCGGCCATCGTCCATGGTATCGTCATTACTGGCCATCAGGTGCAGGACGGCCAGTACAAATGGGCGCCGTCAGGCGTCATCCAGGGCTATGATGCCATCACCGGCAAGTTGCGTTTTGCCTGGGACATGATGCGTCCGGATCGTACCGGCGCGCCGCCTCCGGGCGAAACCTATACGACGGGCACGCCGAACATGTGGACGACCGCGACCGGTGACGAGCAACTGGGGCAAGTCTATTTGCCAATGGGCAATTCGGCGGCTGATTACCTCAGCGGGCAGCGCCGTCCGTCCGAAAAGATGTATTCGTCGGGCCTTGTCGCGCTCAATGTCGAAACCGGTAAACCCGCCTGGGTGTTCCATACAGCGATCAACGATGTCTGGGATTATGATCAGGGTTCGCAGATGTCTTTGGTCAATTTTCCGGTGGGCGGCCAGATGGTGCCGGCGATCCTGCTGCCGACCAAACAGGGCGACTTTTATGTCCTCGATCGCCGTACCGGCAAACCGCTGACCGAGGTAGGCCAGATGAAAGCCGAGGTCGGCGGCGTCGAGCCGCAGGAACGCAGCCCTGTCCAGCCTTACTCGAAGTACCAGAATGTCCGTGAAAAGGACATGACGGAGACCTCGATGTGGGGCATGTCGCCGATCGATCAGATGATCTGCCGCATCCAGTTCCGCAAGGCCAGTTATAAGGGCCCCTATACCGCGCCACAACTCGATCGGCACTATATCGAGTATCCCGGCTATAATGGCGGCTCCGACTGGGGCAGCGCGGCGGTCGATCCGCGCCGCGGTGTGGTGATCGCCAATTATAACCTGACACCCAACTATGACCAGCTACTGACCCGAAAACAGGCGAACGACCGGAAAATTTTCCCCGTCGGTGATCCGCGCTGGTCAAGCAAGGTTGGTGCCGAAGGCGCAGGACCGCAGACCGGTGCCCCCTTCGCCATCGATGTCAATGCCGGCTGGCTGATGCCGGTGACGGGGATGCTGTGCAAGCAGCCGCCCTATGGGGGCATTCGCGCTTTTGACCTGAAGACCGGCAAGACCCTGTGGGATCATGCCTTTGGCGATGCGCGCCGCAATGGTCCGTTCGGCTTGCCGTCACTGCTGCCGATCACCATCGGCACGCCCAATAACGGTGGTCCGGCAGTGACGGCGGGCGGCCTGATTTTCATCGCCGCCACCACGGACAATCAGTTCCGCGCCATCGATATCAAAACCGGCAAGACCCTGTGGCAGGCAACCCTGCCGGCCGGCGGACAGGCCAACCCTATGGTCTACGAAGAGAATGGCCGCCAATATGTCGTCATCATGGCCGGCGGACATCACTTCATGAAGACCCCCGAAGGCGATTACCTGATCGCCTATGCCTTGCCGGACAGGAAATAGATTACTCTGGCGCCCGTCCGAAACCCGGTTTCGGACGGGCATTACAGGTCTGGTTAACAAATATCGTTGTTTTGTTTACTGTGTATGATCTCACTTATTTAAACATATGATGGCAAGACTGCTGACGGGCGTATTTTTATGGGGCCAGTCATGTCTGCAAAATCCAGTCTGTGGAGAAGGTTCCGGAATCATAAGAGCGGGAACGTCGCCATAATCTTTGGCTTGAGTGGCATGTTCCTGGTTCTTATTACCGGTGGCGCCATAGATTTTGCGCGGATCACCGATGCGCGTAACAAGATGCAGGACGCTGCCGACATCGCGGTCCTGCGCGGGGCGCTGACCTCCGGGCAGGGCACGACACTTTCTGAAAAGGCGGCCGATGAAGCCTGGAAGGAAAACTTCAATGACCCGGATGTCTCATGGCCCACGTCTCCGGATCACACCGGTACGCTCGGAAAGACAGTGACCGGTAATGTTTCCAAACTGAGTTACACCGCAACCGCGACCATCAAGCCGATTTTCCTGGGCTCGATTATCGGCGATACCAAGACCCTGACCGTCAGCTCCACCGCCCAGTCCGAGGTCAATCCGTTCGAACTGGCCCTGGTGCTCGATATCACCACTTCGATGAATCAGAGCAGCAAGCTGATCAACCTGAAATCCAGCGTGACATCGGTGCTGAATTCACTCCTCGATTCCAGCGGCAAGAACAGTTCTAACGTCAAGGTTGGCGTGGTGCCGTTCACGACGCAGGTGCGCCTGCCGACGAGCACGACCAATGCCTATGTCGATTATACGCATTGTGCCCAGAATACCGATGGTAGCTTTACAACCTATTATTTCTGCCGTTCGGTCTGGAAGGTTTATGACGCGATCTGTGCCAGCGCCACGAGTAAGTCGACCTGCCTGACGAATGCCAAAACCAAGATGTACTATAAGACAACAACATCCGGCACTTCCACGACCTACAGTGTGAAGGCTATGTCGTATGAAAAAGTGGGCAGCAAATTCACGCTTTATACCTGGCAGATCGACAGCGTCTATAATTCCTCGGCCAAGACATTGATAAGCGCCGCACCTGTCAGCACCATATCCGCTAACAATGCCAACTCCAATACATATGCAAATTACGCTCCCAGTGGCTATACACTCTTCAAGAACAGCGTCACCGTTAACAAAGTAACTGTTGATCTGCTTGCTGATAATCGTACGGGCTGGCTGGGCTGCCTGGTCGACCGTAACCAACCCTATGACGTGTCGGCGGCGCCCTTCAGTGACACCCTGCCTGATAGCAGCTATGTGGCTGATACCTGCTTAGCCTCGACACATCCCGTGATTCAGGACATGACGACCAGCATTGCCAATACGAAGACCTACGTGAATAATCTCGTAGCGAATGGCAATACCAATATCACGGTCGGTGTTCAGATGGGAATGGAACTGCTGTCGCCGGATACACCCTATACGCAGGGCGTGGTCTGGAAGGACCCGGACATGGACAAGTATATGATTGTGGTGACCGACGGCGATAACACGGCAGACCGTTGGTATGGATCCAGTCAAAGTTCGTCTATCGATGCCCGCACGGCTCTGGCTTGTCAGGCCGCCAAGGATAAGGGCGTTACCATCTTTGTCGTACGGGTGATGGACGGTAACAGTGACATGTTACAGAAGTGCGCGACCAAGACGATCTACTATTACGATCTGAGTTCGGCTTCGCAGCTGAGTGCGGCAATGTCGGATATCTTCCTGCGGATCGGCAAGTTGCGGATCACGCAGTAAGCGTCAACTGAAAGACAAAAAACGCCGGAAGCAAAAAGCTTCCGGCGTTTTTTGTTGTCTTGTGTTCCGGGTCAGGCCTTGTGCAGGGCATCCCAGCCTTCGACGAAAGCGCGGGCTTTCCTGAAGACGATCTCTGGTGTATCGCCCGGCTTGAAGACCGCCGAACCGATGCCGAAACCGGCGGCGCCGGCGTCGAGGAAGTCCTTCATATTCTCCGGCGTTACACCGCCGACCGGGAAGACCGGCAGGTTCTTCGGCAGGACGGCCTTCATGGCTTTCAGGCCGATGGTGCCGGCCAGTTCAGCGGGGAACAGCTTGATGGCGTCAGCGCCCGCCTCGATGGCCGAAAAGGCCTCGGTAGGCGTGAAAAACGCCGGGAAGGAGATCAGGCCCAGCGTCTTGGCGCGGCGGATGACGTCCGGATTGGCGTTAGGCGAGATACAGATCTGGCCGCCGACGGCATGGAGCGTCTCGACATCGGCGACCGTCAGAACGGTGCCGGCGCCGACAATGGCGCGTGACCCCAGCGCCTGAACCAGCAGCTTGATCGAGTCGAACGGATCGGGCGAATTGAGCGGCACCTCGACGATGCGGAAACCGGCCTGCACCAGCATCTCGCCAACGGCTAAGGCTTCATCAGGGCGCAGTCCGCGCAAGATCGCCACCAGCGGCAAGTTCTTCAGGGCATCTTGCCACTGTTCCATTAGCGTCATAATACGAGCTTTCCTTCATGGGCGATGGCCCACAGACCCGCCGCCGCCGCCGCATCGCCATCATGGATGGTGACATCGGTAAAGCCGGTGTGGGTGAGGGCGCGTTTATAGAGATTGCTGAGGGTGCCGTCGCCGACGATACCGACCGGACGGATGCCGTGGCGAATGCTTTCTGCGCGGATTTCCGATCCGATCAACAGGCCGGACATATAGGACGACAGGCTTTCCGGCTTGATATGACCGAACAAGCCCTCTGTCCGCACAGAAAAGATGAGCGACAGGAAGGATTTATCGGCCATGGCGCGATCAACACCGAGCTTGAAGGCGGTTTCGTCATCCCTGTCGTCGGCCATCAGGTCACCGAGGATCGAGTGCGATTTCAGCACCTGGAACATTTCGCCGGTCATATAGGAACTGAAGCCCTCGATGACATTGCTTTCAACCATGGCCCACTTCGAGTGCGTACCAGGCAGGACGAACACGCCATTGCCCAGCCCGAACAACTGGGTTTCCTCGCCACGCATGACATTGAGCAGGCCTTCATGGTCTGCCGGGGCACGCAGGCCAGGCACGATCTTCACCTTCAGGCGGGAAGACGGCGCATCGACCAGATGGGCGGCAATGTCCTTCAGGCTGGCCGGACAGGCCTGATAAGGCGCTTCCACCCAGCCGGTGCGCGATCCAACCATGCCGGAGAGCAGGATGGGCAGGTCCGGGCGGTCGAAATCACCCTTCATGACCGACAGCAGGGCCTGTTCGAAGGTCAGGACACCAAGGTTTCTCAGCCCGATATTGGCGGTGTGTTTGGCGATGATCTTGCCATCGGTGCCGAAGAGGAACAGGCGGAAATTGGTGGTGCCCCAGTCGGCGGCGAGCAGGGCAGGTGCAGCATAGGTCATATGATCAATCTTCATGGAATCCGACAGTTACGTCGCGGGTTTAGCATCACGCGGACGCCTTATCCACCGGAGTTTTACCGTGGGTATGCCCCCGTGTTCAGAAGGTGTTGCAATCCATGTCGGGTGGTCACTTTTATCCGCCGAATTGCTGTGGCTCCAGCCCGGTATGGCCGCGCAACAGAGGTGCCGGAATCTCGAACAGGGTGCCGCCTTCGCGGTCTTCCGGCAGGCCCTCCGCTGCGGAAGTCACGAACACGCGGTCGAGCGCGTCACCGGCGAAACAGAGTGAGGTGATCTGTTTGGCGGGCAGGTCGATATGGAAGTCTTCGCTGGCGTCCGGATTGAAGCGGGTGACGCGGCCGATGCCCCAGTGGGCGATCCAGATGCCGCCCTGGGCATCGGTGGTCATGCCATCCGGGCCGCCCCAGTGTTCAGGGAAGGTCAGCCAGAGGGTCTTGTTGGCCAGTTCGCCATCGATGACATCGAAGACGTAGATTTCGTTCTTGCCGGTATCGGTATGATAGACCGTGGCATGGTCGGGCGAGAAGGTCGGGCCATTGGCGATCTTGTAAGGGCCATCGACCTCCTGCCAGGAGAGGTCGATGTTGAGACGATAGAAGGCGCCGCTGACCTTGGTGATCGGCTTGTGCATCGAACCGGCCCAGATGCGGCCGCGATCGTCCGCCTTGGCGTCGTTCATGCGGTTTTCCGGTTCGTGCGGGTAGGGTGTGGCGATATGTTTGATCGTGAGAGGATCGAGTGTGACTTCGCTGAAACCCGACATCAATCCGGCAATGAAGCCGCCTTGCGCACGTTCAATCACCCAACCGATCGGTTCGGGGAAATGCCAGGTCTTGCTTTCGCCGTTGAGGTAATAGGCGTGCAGATTGTGCGACAGGATATCGACCCAGTAGATGCACTGGTCACGCTTCGACCACAGCGGGCCTTCACCGAGAATGGCGCCGGGCGCGGAACGGCGGAGAATGGCGGTCATGTTTCCTGATCCTGTTTTTGTCTGAGTTAAGGCGTTTTAGGATAAGCGGCTGAAAAAGAAAAGCAAGAAACCCCACCATCGCTGTACTTCGTTTGCGGTCCCCCTCCCCAGTAAAACTGGGGAGGTACAAGGAAGAAAAGATCTCCTTATGCCTCCCCAACTTGTTGGGGAGGGGGACCATTGCGCAGCAATGGTGGTGGGGTATCTTACTTATCTACCATTCCCGCACGTAGCCGTCCGCGCCACGCCACGCCGGATTGCGCCACGGCGGACAGTCCTTCGCCATTTCGCGCACCTTGTCTTCGTCGATCTCGACACCGAGGCCGGGACCGGTCAGGGCCTCGACATAACCGTCGGTCACATTGAACACTTCCGGGTTCTTCATATAGAACAGCAGATCGTGGCCGTTGGTATTGTAGTGGATGCCCAGCGACATCTCCTGAATGACGTGGTTCGGCGTCGAAATGCCGATCTGGAAGCAGGCGGCCATGGCCAGCGGGCCCAGTGGGCAGTGCGGGGCGATGGCGACATCATAGGCCTCGGCCATGGCGGCGATGCGGCGGACTTCGGAAATGCCGCCGGCATGCGACAGGTCGGGCTGGATGATATCGACGCAGGCCCGTTCAAAAAACGGCTTGAAATCCCAGCGCGAATAGAGGCGTTCACCCAGGGCCACCGGCGTGGAGGTCATGTTGGCGAACTGTTCGATGGCTTCCGGATGTTCAGAGAGCAGGGGCTCTTCGATGAACAGCGGGCGCAGCGGCTCCAGCGCGTGGGCGATCTGTTTGGCCATAGGCTTATGAATGCGGCCGTGGAAATCGAGCCCGACATCGAGTCCCAGGGCCTGCACCGAGGTCAGACGGTCGCAGACGCCATCGATCACCTTCGGCGAATCGAGCCAGCCCATGTCTTCGGAAGCGTTCATCTTCACGGCCTTGAAGCCCTGCGCCAGGCGCGCCTTGCCGGCATCGACCACGTCCGAGGGACGATCGCCGCCGATCCAGGCATAGACCTGCACGCGATCGCGCACGCGGCCGCCCAGAAGTTGCCACACCGGCACGCCAAGACGGCGGGCCTTAAGATCCCACAAGGCCTGATCAAAGCCTGAGAGGGCGGACATCAGCACCGGGCCGCCGCGATAAAAGCCCAGGCGGTAAAACACCTGCCACATATCCTCGATACGGTCGGCATCATGGCCGATAAAGCGTTCGCGGATTTCGGCGAAGGTGGCCTGCGTCGCTTCGGTATGACCTTCAAGCGAAGCTTCACCCCAGCCGACCGCGCCATCATCGGTCTCAACGCGCACAAACAGCCAGCGCGGCGGCACGGCAAAGGTTTCTATCTTGCGCAGACGGCTTTGGGCTGCGACAGTCGAAAGCGGAGCGGAGGTATCCATGAGACGGGTCCTGTAATTGTCTTATAATTTGACCTAATCGCTTGGTTTGTGCAGGTCAAGATATTGTATGATAATTAGATGCGCGGCCGCGTTTTTTCCGCCAGACTCTCACGAGAATAACGATGATTATTTTTAGTGCTTATCTTGACGTTCGCGTAAAGTAAGCGCATCTATGCGTCACCAAAAAATGCCCAAAAAGCAGAGGAGCCTATCTATGCCCAGCCCTGAAAATTCCGCCTATATCTATGATCACGTGCGGTCGCCGCGCGGCAAGGGCAAGAAGGACGGCTCCCTGCATCAGATCACGGCGCTCGATCTCTCGGCGCAGGTGCTGCGCACCCTGGCGGAACGCAACAATCTCGATACGGCGATTGTCGACGATGTCTCCTGGGGCTGCGTTACGCCGGTCGGTGAACAGGGCGGCGATATCGGTCGTGCCGCAGTTCTGGCCGCCGGTTACGCTGAAACAGTCGCTGGCGCACAGGTCAACCGCTTCTGCGCTTCGGGCTTAGAGGCCGTCAATATCGCCGCGGCCAAGGTGGTCTCCGGCGAAGCGACCATGGCTATCGGCGGTGGGGTCGAATGCATGAGCCGCGTGCCGATGGGGTCTGACGGTGGTGCCTGGGCCATTGACGTGGCGGCGGCTTTCCCGACACACTTCGTGCCGCAGGGCGTTTCGGCCGACATGATCGCCACCAAGTGGGGCTTCTCGCGCACCGACGTCGATGCCTATTCGGTCGAGAGCCACAAGCGCGCCGCCAAATCCTGGGCGGAGGGCCGCTTCAGGAATTCGGTCATTACCATCAAGGACCAGATGGGCATTGTCGCCCTCGACCACGATGAGACCGTGCGTCCAAATACCGACATGCAGATCCTCGGTGGCCTCAACCCGTCCTTCGCCGGTTTGGGTGAAATGGCCTTCGATGCGGTCATCAACCAGCGCTATCCGGAGGTCGAGCGCGTCAATCACGTCCATACGCCGGGCAATTCGTCCTCCATCGTCGATGGGTCTGCCGCCGTACTGGTCGGCTCGCAAGAGGCCGGCAAGATCATCGGCATGAAGCCGAAAGCGCGCATCCTCGGCACCGCCTCGATCGGTTCGGAACCGTCGATCATGCTGACCGGACCCTCTTTCGTTACTGAGAAGCTGCTCAAGAAGCTTGGCATGAATGTATCGGATATTGACCTCTATGAACTGAACGAAGCCTTCGCGGCCGTTGTCCTGCGTTATATGCAGGTGCTCGATATCCCGCACGACAAGATCAATGTTTGCGGCGGCGCCATCGCCATGGGCCATCCGCTCGGTGCCACGGGCGCCATGATCCTCGGCACACTGGCCGATGAACTGGAACGCTCCGGCAAGTCGACAGGCCTCGCGGTTCTGTGTGTTGGCGGCGGCATGGCCACCGCTACCGTGATCGAACGCGTCTAAGGGAGATAAGAACAATGGAAAATTTCAAAACCGATCTCGACGCCGACGGCATCCTGCTCTGCACCTTCGATGTGCCCGGCAAGTCGATGAACACCTTCACCAAGTCGGCCCTGGCCGATCTGGCCACCATCGCCGAGCGCGCCAAGAGCGATGCCGAGGTCAAGGGCGTAGTCCTGACCTCCGGCAAAACGACCGGCTTCTGCGCTGGCGCTGACCTCGAAGAAATGCTGTCCGGCGCATGGGAAGCGAAGGGCGTGGCACAGGACGAGCAGTCGATGCTGAAGGCCAGTTTCGACGCCGCTTTCGAGATGAACCGCGTCTATCGCCTGCTGGAAACCTGCGGCAAGCCGGTGGCCGTGGCCATCAATGGTCTGGCGCTCGGTGGTGGTCTGGAAGTTTCGCTCGCCTGTCATTATCGCGTGCTGTCGAATGGCCCCAAGGTTCAGGTCGGCCTGCCGGAAGTCAAGATCGGGCTTTTTCCCGGCGGTGGTGGCTCGCAGCGCCTGCCGCGCCTGATCGGTGTGCAGGCCGCCTTGATGGCCATGTCTGAAGGCAAGTCCTTCAAGCCGGCCGAGGCCCTGGCGGCGGGCGTGGTCGATGAAGTGACCGATGACGACAAGGTCGTCGAAGCCGCCAAGACCTGGATCAAGACAAAAGGCGATCCGGTCGCGCGCTGGGACAAGAAGGATTTCAAGATTCCCGGCGGCGGTCCTTATCATCCGGCCGGCGCGCAGATATTCATCATGGGCAACGCCCTGATCCGCAAGCAGTCCTATGGCAATTATCCGGCTGTGCTCAACCTGATGCATGCGGTCTATGAAGGGCTGCAATTGCCCTTCGATACCGCCATCAAGGTCGAAAGCCGCTTCTTCTGCAAGACCCTGGCGACGCCGCAGGCCAAGGCGATGATCCGCACCTTCTTCATGTCGATGCAGGCCATTGGCAAGGGCTCCGGTCGTCCGGCGGGCGTGCCGAAGACCGAATTTACGCAGGTGGCTGTCATCGGCGCTGGCATGATGGGCGCCGGCATCGCCTATGTCAGCGCGCTGGCCGGCATCAAAACCATCCTGCTCGACCGCGATCAGGCGGCTGCCGACAAGGGCAAGGCGCATTGTGAAGACCTGCTGAAGAAGTCGGTCTCGCGCGGCAAGATGACCCAGGAAAAAGCGCAGGGAGTGCTGGACCTGATCACTGCCACACCAGATTACGCCACCATCACTGGTTCCGATCTGGTCGTCGAAGCGGTGTTCGAGAACACCGACCTCAAGGAACAGGTGACGAAACAAGCCGAGGCGCCGCTCTATGCCAATGGCAAAGAGGCGCCGATCTTCGGCACCAATACCTCGACCATCCCGATCTCGCTGCTGGCCACCGCTTCATCACACGCCGAAAACTATATTGGCATCCATTTCTTCTCGCCCGTCGACAAGATGATGCTGGTCGAGATCATCCGTGGTGAAAAGACCTCGGACGCCACCGTGGCCAAGGCTATTGATTTCGCGCTCAAGATCAGAAAGACGCCGGTGGTGGTCAATGACTCGCGCTTCTTCTTCGCCAACCGCTGCTTCATCCCCTTCACCGCCGAAGGCATGATCATGTGGTCGGAAGGCGTGGCGCCGGCGCTGATCGATAATGCTGGCCGCATGACAGGTATGCCGCGTGGCCCGTTGGAGATGATGGACGATGTAGCGCTCGACCTGCTGACCAAGATCACCTCAGAAACCGCCAAGGCGATGGGCGCTGCCTATCAGCCGATCCCCGGCGAGAAAGAAGTGGCGCAGATGGTGGCCGATGGTCGCCTGGGCCGTAAGAACGGCAAGGGTTTCTATGACTATCCGGAAGCCAAGGGCGCGTCGAAAACCCTGTGGCAGGGCACGCTCGATATGTTCCCGGTCAAGGTGGCCGAAGCCAATCCGGCCGAGGTCGAGGAACTGAAGAAGCGCCTGCTCTATGTGCAGGCCGTCACGGCGGCACGTTGTTTTGAAGAAGGCGTGATCACCGATCTACGCGAAGCCGATGTCGGTTCGATCCTGGGTTGGGGCTTCGCGCCGTGGTCCGGCGGGATCATCTCCCTGATGGACTCGATCGGCATCGCCAAGTTTGTCGAGGAACTGGATCGCATGACCAAACTCTATGGTGATCGCTTCTCCCCGCCACAATTGCTGCGCGACATGGCTGCTAAAGGCGAGACCTTCTACGGTCGCTTCGATAAAAAGGCCGCGAAAGCCGCTTAAGAGTAAGCCTCGCAGATCATTCTGCGGGGCTTTTTGCTGTTCAGCCCCACTGACTGGTATCCTCAGTTCTTATGGCTTGCACCGGCGGGCGTTTCGCGGTTGAAGAGATCGTATACCAAGCCGCCTGTGAAAGACTGCCCGATGTCGAAAAGCCCCAAAGAAATCACCCGTCTGACCAGCGCCACCCTGGGCCGCGCCAATAGCCGCCGCGCGGTCAATACGGCCGTGGAGCGCGGCTCGACCGTGTTGTTTGAGAATGCGGAAGTGCTCTATAATGACGACATCAAGCCGACCTATGGCACGGATGGTCTGTCGACGCAGAATGAGCTTTGCCGGTTGATCGCCGAACTGGAAGAGGCGCACGAAGCCTTTATCCTGCCGTCAGGGTTGGCCGCCCTGACCCTGCCAATGTTTGCCTTCCTTTCGGCCGCTGATGAAATCCTGGTGGTCAATTCCTGCTACCGCCCGGTGCGCCGCTTTCTCGACACCCAGATGAAGCGTTTCGGCGTCATCACGCGCTATTACGAGCCGCGCTTGACGCCGGAAGAGGTGCTGGCCCTAGCCACGCCGCAGACAAAGATGATCTATGTCGAAAGCCCCGGTTCGCTGACCTTCGACATTCAGGATGTGCCCTGTATCGCGAAGCTGGCCAAGACGGCGGGCATTCTTACCCTGTGTGACAATACCTATGGCGCCGGCGTTCTCTTCAAGCCGCTGGCCCACGGCGTCGACCTCTCGATGCAGGCTCTGACTAAATACGTCGGCGGCCATTCGGACGTACTGATCGGTTCGGTGTCGGTCAATGATCCGAAGCTGGCCAAGGTTTTGCACGATAATATCAAGGCCTGGGGCTTTTTCACTTCGGCCGATGAAAGCTATCTGGCCTCGCGCGGCATTCGCTCCCTTCATCTGCGTATCAAGCAATCCGGCGACAGCGCGTTGAAGGTCGCCCGTTGGCTGGAGAGCCGTCCGGAAGTGCTGAAGGTCGTGCATCCGTCACTGGAAAGCCATCCGGGGCACGAGATATTTGCCCGTGATTTCACCGGCGCCAATGGCCTGTTCATGGCCCTGTTCAAGGGCAATGGCGACAAGGATTCGCAAGCCTTCCTCAATCAGCTCAAACTGTTTGGTCTCGGTTTTAGCTGGGGCGGATATGAGAGTCTGGCGACCAATTCCGAACCGCAAATCCGTGGACGGACGCGCCTTACCGATGAGCCCGATCCGTATCTGCAAGGCTCGGCGGTGCGCTTCTATGTCGGATTGGAAGACCCGGATGACCTGATTGCCGATATCGAGCAGGCGTTACGCGTTTTCAAGTAAGAAAGTTCATCCACAGATTACACAAATTGCACAGATTAATGCGCGGCAGCGCCTTGTCCTGATTGGAGGCTCCGGCTTGCTTTCATAAGGTGATGCTGACCGGTGCAAGCGCAAAATAATCTGTGTAATCTGTGGATCACCTAGCTTTAAAGGCCGTAAAGCTTCGCCTTGGCGTTAAAGCTTTCGTGCGCTGTGTGGAATTCCGCTTGCAGGCGGCTGACCAGATCGGCCACCGGCAAGACGTCGTGGATAGACCCGACGCCCTGACCAGCGGACCAGATGGTTTTCCACGCCTTGGCCTCAGTGCTCAGTTCCTCGGCCATGTCTATCTTGTGGTGCGGGTCTTTCGCAGCCGCCGGATCAAGGCCATTGGCGATAAGCGAAGGCGTCAGAAAATTGGCATTGATGCCGGAAATAGCATCGGTATAGGTGATATCCTTGGCGGTCGTTTCGATCAGCATTTCCTTATAATCATCGCCGGCGCGGGCCTCTTCGGTGGCGATAAAGCGCGTGCCCATATAGGCGAGATCGGCGCCGGCCATCAAAGCGGCCGCCACATCGCTGCCGGTCGACATGGCGCCTGAAAGCAGGATTGTGCCGCTGAAAAACTGACGGATTTCATTGATCAGGGCGAAGGGATGCTGCGTACCGGCATGGCCACCGGCGCCGGCCGCCACGAGGATTAAACCATCCACGCCGGCATCGGCGGCTTTTTTGGCGTGGCGGGCATTGATCACATCATGAAACACCACGCCGCCATAGGCATGGACGCCATCGACAATATCCCTGACTGCGCCGAGTGAGGTGATGACCAGCGGCACCTTGTGCTGAGCGGTGATGGTGAGGTCAGCCATCAGGCGGGTATTGGTGTTGTGGACGATCAGGTTGACGCCATAGGTGGCGTCATCTGGGCCGAGCGCGGCTTTGATGGTAGTGAGCCATTCGGCATAGCCTTCCGAGGTGCGCTGATTGAGCGCCGGGAAGGTGCCGATCATGCCGGATTTGCAGGTGGCGATTACCAGTTCCGGCCCTGAGACGAGAAACATCGGCGCGGCAACCGCCGGAAAGCGCAGGTTTTTGGCAAGCAGGGCAGGGACGGCCATAAAGTTTCCTCTAGTTTGAGGTAAATCATCATAAATTGACGTTCGCGTAAAGTTGAAACTGCGCGGCTGGCGGTCTATATCCAGCGCATGAGCCATTACACCGATAACCTGACCCAACTGGGGGGCGGCAATGTCGTCGCCAGCGATCCCGCCGAAGCCGTGCTGGAGCGCGTACCCAATCCGCATACCGATGTCGATTATGTCGCGCGCTTCACGGCGCCGGAATTTACCTCGCTGTGCCCGGTGACCGGACAACCGGATTTCGCCCATCTGGTTATTGACTATGTGCCGGGCGAGTGGTTGGTCGAGTCGAAATCTTTGAAACTGTTCCTGACCAGCTTCCGCAATCATGGCGCCTTCCATGAGGATTGCACCATCTATATCGCCAAGCGTCTGAAGGACTTGCTTGCCCCGCGCTGGCTGCGCATCGGTGGCTTCTGGTATCCGCGTGGAGGCATCCCGATCGATGTCTTCTGGCAGACCAGCGAAGCGCCCAAGGGCGTCTATGTGCCGGAGTTCGGCGTGCCGACCTATAGAGGGCGGGGGTAAATTTGGAACGGCTTTGGAGAAAGTTAGTAAATCGGATTGGAATGATTTTTGCGATGGTTTTTGTGGCTACCACTATCGCTACTTTACTTGCTTTTGGGATCTCAGTTCTTTGGTTAAACGCCCCTTATAGTTATCCAAATTTCGCCCGAGATATCGTTATTTATGGAATGAAAAATGCTGGTATAAGTATTGCGTTGCTCATTCCAGTTTGTATAATTTATGAGTTGCAGATACAGCGAAGAAAGATGGTTGTCCCTATGTGGGTTTGCCTCGTATTTGCGTTCGTATTCTCGTTCAGTGGTGGTTTAGAAGGTCTATCCGTTTTCTTCATTCAATTATTGCGAGCCGAACGACAGATGTATGCATTTTTCATACTTGTTTTCTTGAATGCTTTAATTGCGGGCTTAGCGGCATATTTTCCGCATAAAAATTGGATGAAACGTCAAAAAGCAAATACCCTTTCAGACGTATTCTAATCTTCCCACCAACTAACCCGTGACTCGTAATCCGGCCGTTCGCGTTCCAGCGGAGCTTCGGAAGGCGTTCCCAGCAAGATCCAGCCGGCGACATTTTCGCCCTCTGTCAGACCGAGCAGAGCCTTGCCTTCGTCATCATAGGAATACCAGTCGGTGATCCAGTTGGCGCCATAGCCCAGGGCGCCGGCGGCGATCAACAGGTTCTGGCAGACGGCGGCGGCGGAAAGCTGCTGCTCCCACAAAGGCTTCTTATACGGAAAGACCGGGCTGGATATCACCAGCAGGGCTTCCGGCGGAATGGACAGCTTTTGCAGCGCGCCGACCGCCTTGCGGTCATCACGGGCTTCCGCCAAAGCCGTCAGCTTCTCTACCACTTTTACCTTGGCGGCAGGCGTAAAGCGCACAATCCGCCACGGCCCCAGCTTGCCGTGATCCGGCACGCGAAAACCGATCTGGATCAATAAATCCATCTCGTCTTCGGAAGGGGCGGGCAGGCCGAGCGTAGGGGCGGGGGCGCTGCGGCGATGGAACAGGGC